>MDTA01189998.1_pt1 | contig 90776 bp, 83 predicted proteins | sample 811151 | NCBI WGS metagenome assembly MDTA01 (sample SAMN05326648, study PRJNA326480) | marine metagenome | isolation source: seawater | place: Indian Ocean: South | collected 2010 | reverse complement strand
GTTTAAAACCACGGCAATGGTCCAAGCGTGGAGGTATCTTTCCTACAATGTGGAACTCTTCCAATCCTCCACCGGAGGTGGAGGTTTTTGATCCAATAAAAAACGGCGCCGATCTAATTCGGCGCCGTTCATAATTTCCGAAATAAAGACTAGAACCAGTAGCTTTTGCCAAGCCGTTGCATAAAAAGCGGCGTGTTGGATGGCTCCATCTCCACCGCCCAGTCCACAGTTTCGCCTAACTTCGCTTGATAAGACTGCACGTTAATCGCATAGCCTTCCGCTTCTACGCGAACCCACAGACGGGCATTTTCCGAACGCGCCGGCACGCCCGCATGAATAACCAGAGAGTTTCCCTGCCGGCGGACAGTGCCGCCCGCTGTCCTGAAAAGATTCCAAGTCTGATTGATATCCTCATTATGCAACCGCCCGCGCAAGGTGCCACGCCGGATCATGGTGTCGACATCGTTGGGCAAGCCTTCCGGAAAATTGATAGTGAGATGCACATCGTATTTTGACGCTTCACGGTTTTGCACTGGAACATATTGCGCGGTCGTGTAGCTCGCCTGATAAACCCGCGCGCCTATGGAGGCTTCGCGAGTGGTTGCAGGCTCGAGCCCCGGCAGATTGTCCGTTATCCCTTCAATGCCGCCAGCGAGGTCCGCTGGCACCGCCGTCATTAAAACCGCCAGAAGCCCGAAGCCTTGCGCGAAGGCGCCTTGCCGCGTGATTGGCTGAAAGTAAAAAATAGATCCGGCGCCCACTGCCGTCATGCCAAGGACCACCATCCACAATGGAATGTCAGTAAAGCCAAGCATGCTGCCAAGCTGTACGACCCATTGATTAATGGTGAACAGCGCCGAAGCCTCTCCCGATTGCTGATAATCAGTTACCAGCGCTGCAATAATGCCGGCCGAACCCGATAGCGCGAGCCCCAGCATGTCGACCAAATTGAAATCCCCTGGCGCCTTGACGCCGTGCTTAACACCATACGGCATTTGGAAATGCTCCCTCACGATACCCCTACCGAGAGATTTAATCACAGATTTGCAAAAGGTTTAAGGCTATTTCTGCTCTGGCTATCAGGCTCAAACGCTGCGTCGAGGGCGCAAACCGCCAAAATCCACGTCGAACAGATGCTCAAGGCTGGACCGGGAAAGTCCTTTTTTCACAAAGTCATAGGCGGTGACGTTCAGCGCTTTCAGCGCCATTCTCTCGATCTGGAGGCCCTCGCCATTTTCAGCCGGCGTGACATCGATATCGATCAGATTGAGGCAGGCTAGGTCCTGTTCGAAGGCTGCGATGGTGGATAATCCGCCGCCGCAAGCCCATCCCAGCGCTATGCGGTTAACCCCTTCATGAGCGACAACAAGCGCTGTGCGCCACTCGCGGGTCAGGATAAGCTCTTGCAATGCGGCGGTGATCCGCGCCTCCGCGTTCTTGAAAGTCTCCCCTTCGGGCAGAAAAGACGCACCAGGCGCGTGAGCATCGTCAAAGCTGTAGGCGAGCCGGGCCGCTAGCTCCTCCCGGCTCTCGGCCCTGACCCAGCCGCTCTTGATCTCCTCAAGCCCTTCATGGGCAATGAGTTCCGGCGGCTCATCATTGCCGTCGAGAACGATCTCTGCGGTCTGCCGGGTGCGTGGCAGGCCCGAATATACGGCCAGATCGAACTGCGCGTGGCGAAGCGCCTCACTGACGGCCGCGGCCTGTTCACGGCCCTCTTCCGTCAATGGCACCATCCTGGGATCGGTGAGATCCGGCGCAAAATAGTCCACATGCCCGTGCCGCATGAGGTAAATTCGTCGTCTGCCCGCGCCTTTCATCTAGCTCCGTCCCTTGCCTGCTTGGCGCCGGGATAACCAAATCCTCGCGCCTAGGCCAGCGCGGAGGGCGGCTTTCCGAGGTCAAAAAATCCGCTGTCAATGGCTCGCCCAGCGCTGTTGCGAGTGATAAAGTCACTGGCAAAGGGGTTAATTATCTTGGGCCGAAAGGCGCAGTCGAGGGGTATTCTTAGGGCGATGGCGTTGCGTTCGCCGATATATCTTGCCGGAGCTTTTTTGATTCTGGCGATCGGTTTTGCCACCTATTTCAATATAGCCGTGCGCGTAGATGCTGCCTCTGCGCTGGCGCGGTTCGATCAACTGACCGCGCAATTAGCCCCGAGGCGTGCGGCTGTCCATGGCGAGCGTGCGCTGCGTCTTCTCGAAAAGGCAGGACAAGACACTGAGCAGCTTGCCCCTTTAATGCTGCGTGTAGCCGATGCACAACTTGAACGCCGCCGCCATCAGCGAGCCGCTATGTTGTTGCGAGATGCTTTGGCGACAAAGTCATCGGACAAACTCAGCAATCGCAAACGCGCTCAATATGAAGACAAGCTAGCGCGGGCGTCGATCCTGTCCGGCGACATCGAGACAGCCGTCGCCATCTACGCCTCTTTCCTCGACCTCGCCGGAGATGACGCATCCCGGGGCGGCGGTGAAAACCAAACAGACATTTCCGCCTATTATGCGGAGCGCGTCGGTGACGCCGCGCGTTATTTCACCGAAGCGCTAAACCATGCGCGACCTTACGAACCTTTATCAGGCGCGCGCGAGGCTCAGCTCGCGGCGGCGTCGAACATGGCCTCTCTGGGCGCCTTCTACGCTATGCGCGACGATGGCGCCTATGCCGCAGCGGGACTCTTGTCGTCGGCATATCTCATTCGCTCAAAGTTGCTGGGCAATGATCATCAGGATACCGTGCAACTGACGCTTGTCCTTGGGCCTGTGTATACAGGCATGGGGCGGCTCGACGATGCGGAACGGCTTTACCTCGAAGCCTTCCACGCCCAAGAGGAAATCAAGGGCGCCAACAGTCCTGATCTTAGTCTCTACATCAAGCTGCTTACCGGCGTTTACGAAAAGCAGGGCCGTTATACGGAGGCTCAGGCTCTGCAGGAGCACATGCGCAATCTTTTCCGCGATGCCTTTGGCGCGCAGCGTTACGCCGCCAATCGCGAGCGTGACCGCCGCGAAGACATTAACCGGCCAGTGTCCCAGCAATTCCTACTTGAAGCCGAATATGCCCCAGCCGATCTAGTTTCTGCGGCGGAGTACTCAATTCCTACGGCAAAATCGCCCAATATCGATGAAATGAAGCTGCGGCTTGCTGGGGACCGTGACGCCGATCCGCGTGAAGCGAATCTGCCGGCAAGGCTGGCGCAGCTTATTTCGCTTTGCCGGTCTGAATCGGGCGAGCGCATCTCTCTTCGCTCCGGCTACCGCTCCTACGCGACCCAGAAAGTGCTTTACGCAAATATCGGTTCCAAAGGCACTGTAACGCCTCCAGGCATGTCGGAACACCAGACTGGCCTAGCAGCCGATATCAATGTCGATAATCGCTTTATGCGACCGAGCGACCGCGCCTATCAGTGCTTTGAAGAGAACGCTTATCGCTTCGGCTTTATCCTGTCCTACCCACCCGGGAACAATTATCTACCGGGAGAGGACCCATATGAACCGTGGCACTGGCGATATGTAGGCGTTTCGACGGCGCAGCTCTATCGAGAGGCTGGGCCGCATCAGAAACCGCAGGAATTTCTCGCCGCCCTTCCATGCTACCAGGAACGTGCCGCAAGCGGGGTTTTTCCCGCTATAGGCGAAGACGACATCTGCCTTTCAGCCAAGTCAGAAACCAAAGTTGCAGCGAATGAACCAGAGCGCGCGCAACCGGCCAGTGTAGAAGAAAACACGGCCCGCATTTTGAATAAAACTCCGGCGGCGCGGTCACCGCGCTGATAATGACAAGCGGCGACGAAGCCGCCGACCGGGTGAGTTCATGCATAAGGATATCGGTGTAACGCCGAAAGCGCGTATTGTTTATGTTGGCGGGGAAGATGCGCGCAGCGCGTTAACCGTGGCGTTTGAAGAAGCGGACTATGCGCTTGTCTCGCATGAGGACGCTTCACGGGCCGACATTGGGTTGATTGATTTGCGCGGTCGCAAGGTATCGAGCCGCAAGGCTCAATCCATTGCAGGCATTCTCCGGAAATCATCCCCAGAATCTTCCATCCTTATCATCATCGATCCGTATATCGATGAGACCGCCCGCCGGGCGCTTCGCCGCCATGGCGAACTAGTGGTCATGCTGACCAAGCCCGAAGCGCTGATCGAACGGTGTCGCCAGGTCCTGAGGCGCCGAAATATCGCCGAGGAAGCAGGTGAGCGACTGAAAACCTTGGCTGGCCTTAACCGGCTGAACGACTTTCCGCCGATTTCCGCGCCGACTACTAATCTTCGGGTGCTCATCGCAGGAGAAGCGGGGCCGATCGCCTTGAACGCCCTCAATGCCCTGAAGCCGATCACTGAGCAATGCGTTTGCGTCTTTTCCGCTGGTCAGGCCTTGCGCGCCGTCGAGAGCATGCGATTTGACGTAGCGATCTTCCTACCGAGGCGTGACAGTGACCCACTCATGAGCCTGGCAAGATCTCTGCGCCGCCATCCCAAACATGCCAACATGCCGGTCATTTTCCCGGCGCATGACCCGGACGAGTCGGCGGCGTACGCCCTGAGGGGCGCAATGGATTTCTTGCTCGCCGGCCATATTGCAACAGATCTGGGACCGAAGGCCCAACTTTCCGCCCGCCGCGCCCGTCTTCTGAAATCCATGCGCCGTTTTCTTCAGGCCTGTGAAGGCGAAGGGGTCCGTGATGCGGCCTCCGGCGCCTTCACATCGGCGTTCCTTAGCGAACATGGCGCCCGGCTTTGCGCTCGCGCCGACCAGAGCGGACGGGCGCTGGCCATGATCGCGCTGCGCATCGAAACGGAATCGAAGGAACATGGCGAAGCTGAGCCCGGTCGTCGCGCGCTCCATCAGGCGGCGCGGCTCATCAATCGCGTGACGCGTGCGGAAGACACAGCGGCGCGGGTTGCCACCGATACATTTTTCGTTTTGTTGCCTTCCACAACGGAAAAAAATGCCGAAAAAGCAGCCGCTCGAATTCAGGGCGTATTGGAGAATACCGTATTTCGCAGCGCAAATGACCATCTCCTATATGGCGTTCACGTGGAAACGGCCGCTGTCGCCCGTCCGGAAGGGATGTGCATCGAAGAATGTGTCGCTCTGACCCTCACGGCCTTACGGGAAAATACGCAAGCACCCGCCATCGGAGCTAGTTGAACAGGCTTATCCGCGTTCGCGCAACAACCGCTGCTTCTGGCGAGTCCAGTCCCGTTCTTTCGATGTGTCGCGCTTGTCATGAAGCTTCTTGCCTTGCGCAAGACCGACTTCAATTTTTGCGATGCCTCTGTCATTGAAATAGAGCCTTAAGGGCACAAGCGTATAACCTTTGCGATCAACCGCTTGCGAGAGACGGGCGATTTCGCGCTTGTGTAAAAGCATTTTGCGCTTGCGTTTGGGCTCATGATTTTCGCGATTGCCGGCGGAATATTCTGGGATATTGGCGTTGATGAGCCAGATATCGCCTTCCTCTGGTGAGGCGTAACTTTCCGCGATATTGGCCTTGCCTTCGCGCAGGGCTTTCACCTCGGTGCCGGTGAGCACAAGCCCCGCCTCGATCGCGTCTTCGATGAAATACTCGTGACGCGCCCGCCGATTTTCCGCAATAACCTTGCGGCCGTCTTTTTCATTTGAAGACATCAGCCGATCAGGCCAAGCTCTTCCAGAGCGGCCCGCACCTTTTCTTTCGATGCGTCATGCGGCGGCACGAGCGGCAGCCGGAGTTCTTCCGAACATAAACCCATAAGCGAGAGAGCATATTTAACCGGCGATGGATTTGTATCGGTGAACAGCGCCTCGTGAAGCGGCGCCAGCCGGTCCTGCAGCGCGCGGGCGGTGACGTAGTCATCATCGAGACAGGCTTGCTGGAGCTGCGCACAGATATCCGGAGCCACATTGGCAGTAACCGAGATACACCCGACGCCGCCCATGGCGTTGAACCCAGCCGCGGTCATGTCTTCGCCGGAGAGCTGAACGAAATCCTCGCCGCATAATCGGCGCTGCATCGCCACGCGTGCAAGATCGCCCGTAGCGTCTTTCACCCCGATAATTCGCGGCAGTTTCGACAGCTTGGCCAAGGTTTCATTGGAAACATTGACGGCGGTGCGGCCTGGCACGTTGTAGATAATGATGGGGATATCGGTCGCATCGTGGAGCGCGTTATAATGGGCGACAAGTCCGGCTTGGCTTGGTCGATTATAGTAGCCCGTTACGGCGAGAATGGCGTCTACGCCAATCTTCTCAATCCGTTGCGCCATAGAGACCGCATAGGCCGTCTCATTCGAGCCGGCCCCGCCGATGACCGGCACCCGTCCTCCTGCGACCTCGACGCAGAGCGAAATGACCCGCTCATGCTCTTCATCGGAAAGCGTCGCCGATTCGCCCGTCGTCCCCACTGGGACAAGGCCATGGCTTCCCGCAGTGATCTGGCGCTCCACCAGTTCCTGAAAGGCGCGCTCGTCCACTGATCCGCCCTTGAATGGCGTGACGAGGGCCGTGATTGACCCCTTAAACTGTGTCATTGGCTCAATTTTCTCAAAATTAACGCCACCCCTAGCGCTGTCGCGTCAATTCAGCAAGCCGCCCCTGTTTGGATAGAGGCCTGATTAGGCTATTGTGAGACGAACCGGTGTTAGCAAGCGGGAGTTGCTGGGTATGGTGCGTTCGGCGCCCAAGGGGATGGCCACAGATATGGCGAGGCGCTTTCCGAAGAGGTCGAGAAGACGGCTGAGAGCCGGAATCGCGGCTCTGGCGGGACTGGCGATGTCTTTGCCCTTGCCGGTATTGGCTAATATGGCTGACCTCGCCCCGCGCGTAAAACCGGCGGCCCCCGGACCGGTCTATCTCAGCGTAGGCGATAAAGAACGCCTTCTCGCCGCCCATGCCGCCCTCAAGGCCCGGCGTTTTCCCTCGGCCGTATCCCTGATCAGCCTCGTTCAGGATCCGATTGCACGCGGGCTGGGCGAATGGATGTATTTCATGGCTGAAGATCCCGCCGTGGACTTCACTGTCGCGGACACATTTCTGGATGCAAACCCGGATTGGCCAGCGCGTTATAGGATTTCCGCCTGGATTGAGAAAAAAATCCCCGACTCTGCCCCCGCCGATCAGGTGCTTGCGTTTTTCGACAGCCGGGAGCCCGTAACGGGCTACGGCAAACTGCAACTGGCGAGGGCGCTATTCACAGTCGGTGATGTAAATGGCGGGGAAAGACAACTTCGCGACGCCTGGATCAACGATAATTTCACGCTCTCCGAGGAAAGGCGCGTTCTGTCAAACTATGGCGGTCGCTTGACGGAAGAAGATCACGCTGCACGCGTTGATCGTCTTCTCTGGTCGCGTCAGGTCACCAATGCGCGCCGCGTATTTTCCTATCTTGACTCTGATGATCGTAAGATGGCCGAAACCCGCGCCGCCCTGCTCTTACAGGCCTCTAGCGCGCAGAAAATGTTCGATCGCTTGTCGGAAGAGCAGAAGTTAGATTCCGGCATGTTGCACGCTGCCGTGCGCTATCACCGTCGACGCGGCGAGGAGCAGTATGCGATCGCTCTTGCTGATATGGCGCCGGAGGATCCGGCGGATCTCAAGGACGGCGCCCGCTGGTGGGATGAGCGCAGCCTCTTGGTGCGGTGGGCGTTGAAAAACGGACGCTTCGCCGACGCCTATAAAGTCGCCGCAGGTCACCGCCTTACGGAAGGCGCCGATTATGCCGAAGCTGAATTTTACGCCGGTTGGATCGCGTTGCGCTTCCTTAACGAGCCCGAGCGCGCTGAAACTCATTTCCTTGCCCTCGCCTCTGAGGTGGGCTCGCCAATCTCAGTCTCGCGCGCCCATTATTGGCTCGGCAGAGCCGCCGAAGCCAAACAAGATCCAGCGAGCGCGAGAGCGCATTATGCAAATGCAGCCCTCTATTATTATTCCTATTACGGGCAATTAGCGGCTGAGAAGCTTGGCGGCGCCTTTTCACAACCAACTTTTGAAGAAGTAGCGCAATCAAGCCCGGCTGAACGAGCGCTATTTTCATCGCGACCAACTGTTGCCGCCCTCCGTATGCTTACGGATCTCGATCTTGAATATGAATTCATGGTCTTTGCATATCATGTAGACGGCCAGCTAGAACGGCCGGGCGAGTATGTGGAGCTGGCAAAACTCACCAATGGCGAAGGGGCCCCGCACCTCACTGTTCGCGCTGGCAAAGTGGCTATTCAGCGGGACGCTTTTACGCCGGATGTAGCTTATCCGCTGGTTTTTGTGCCGGAGGAAGCGGCGAAATTCGTATCACCGGAAATTATTCTCGGCCTGTCCCGGCAAGAAAGTGAATTCAATCCGCGCGCTTATTCACGCGCCGGCGCAAGGGGCGTGATGCAGTTGATCCCGACGACGGCGCAAATCACCGCACGGAAAGAGGGGCTTCCCTATTCCCGCAGCGCCCTCCTCGATGATCCTGCCTATAATATGACGCTCGGATCGGCGCACCTTTCACATCTATTGGATCGTTTCGACGGCTCTTTGATCATGACGTTAGCCGCCTATAATGCGGGCGCATCGCGCGTCAGCCAGTGGATCGATGATTATGGCGATCCGCGAAGCGATAGCGTCGATCCGCTGGATTGGGTCGAGCTTATTCCCTTTTCGGAAACGCGCAATTATGTGCAACGAGTATTGGAAAACGTGCAGGTCTATCGTGGCCGGCTCAATAAACAGCCTATCCCGGGCAAGCTTGCATCCGATATTGAGCGCGGCGGGGCGCGAAACCGCATCTCCAACGCTCTGGCTCCCTCCCTCGTTCTGGCCAACGCAGCCTCCCGTTACGGGCGACAGTCCCTGCCGCCAGTGCCCGAACGAACAAAAGAACGCGCACGCCGTTTCGCGATGCAAAACCCGCCGCGCATGCCGGGTGACGCAGGGGCGCCCCTCTTGGCGCCGGAAGACGCGGCGACCTCCGCCTCGCCCATCGCTTTCAACGAACAAAATGAGGTTAAAACAAATGATCTAAAAAAACGGAAAACGCGAAAGAATAAAAAAATTGAACAGGCAGACGCGCCTGTTCCGGTGCTGAAACCGCGTCCAGAGGCAGAACCTATCGCCGCCCAACAACCGGCTCCTTCCGATGATGCCTCGCCAGCTCCTGAGGCGGAAACACATATTCTTGGTCCGGAAGAAGAGCTAAACGCCAAAGACGACCTTACCGAGGAAATCGTTGCCGACGAAAATCTGAGTACGGCGGCTGATGCGATTTCACGCGATCAGCCAACTGACTCCCCGCCTATGGCTGAGATCGAAGCCGATAAGATCGTGGATTTTTCCACCCCTTTGAGCGAGGAAGAATATTGCGCCGCCTATCGCGAATTTCTTTTGCGCAATGCTGAAGACGATCTCGACGCCGCAGAACTAAACGCCCGCGTGCTGGCCGATCTTGAAGATCGCGGGATGTGCCAGAACTAATGCTGCGATAAATTATCTGGCGGAGACGAAGGGATTCGAACCCTCGATGCGGGACAAACCGCATACTCCCTTAGCAGGGGAGCGCCTTCGACCACTCGGCCACGTCTCCGCCGCCGGTAATGCCCGGAATTTTCTGGCATTGCAAGGCGTTGCGCCCTCTTCTCTTATGGCGCGCTGAAACCGCAGAAATCGGCCGATCGCACCCCTTTCCCGCCAGATATATCAAGAAGATAATCGTGGAAGGTAGACTGAGAGGAGGTGGGCATGGGCCTTTACAGCTTCGGCCAGCCGCAAGGCGGCGTCATCCAGACGGCATATGTCGTCCAGGATATTCATACTGCCATGGAGACATGGCGCGCGCGCTTGAATGTGGGACCCTGGTTTCTGCTCGATCATTTCACCGGCGAGGACGGGGTCTATCGCGGCGAACCGGCGCTGGCCGATATTTCCATCGCCATGGCCTTCGCCGGCCATATGCAAATCGAACTCTTGCAGCCCAATGACGATCATCCTTCGGTCTACAAAGAAGTAATCGGATCCCGCGGCTATGGTTTTCATCACTTCGGCAAGTCGTCCATGGATTACGCCGCCGATTTAAAAGCTTATCAGGCGCTGGGCTATGAACTCGCCTTCGAAGCCAAGGTTCCGAGCGGCGGTCTGGTCGGTTACCTCGATACCAAAGGCGATATGCCCGGATTTTTGGAACTCATTGAGGATACGCCGGGACTCGACGAGATGTTCACGTCCTTTTACCGGGCTTCCCTTGCTTGGGACGGCTCGGACCCGATTCGTTCCATGATGACGGGCGAACCGCTGCGCGAGTCATAATTCGTTAACCAAATCCGCGCTATCCCGGGATTGAGGAAGTGCGGGGCAATGGCAGGCAGAATCCGTTTTTTATCAGTGCTTTGTGTGTTGGCGCTGGCCCCTGTCCGGGTATCATACGCCGATGATACGGTCGGCAGCGTCTATGACGCCTTTGAAGGCGCTGCGCCCATAGACCTTGAAGCGCAGGGGCCGGAAACGGTGATCGGGACCGTCCGCGACGCCCTGCGTCAGGATCCGGAACTTCGCGCAGCCGACGCGCGGAAGGCCGCCGCCAAAGCGGACCGTTTTAGAGCGCTTGGCGGATTTCTTCCTGATATTGAGGCGACAGCATCCTATACAGATGACCGCTGGCGCAGCGACGGTTTTGAATTCCGCAATGAAAGCGAAGGCGCGACTGTCGGTGTCACGGCTGTGCAGCCACTGTTTCAGGGGCTTTCAGCAATCAATCGGTTTCGCGCGGCGCGCGCACGTGTTTCACAATCTGAACTTGCGCTGCTTTCGGCGCTGCAACAGACCGCCCTTGAGGCCGCCCGCGCCCATGCCGGCGTCATTCTCGCGCGCGAAATCGTCGATCATCGCATTGAGAATATGGGTCTCGTCAATCAACAGCTTACCGTCACCGACAAGCGCGCCCAAGCCGGCGCGCAAAGCCGTACAGGCGTTGAGCAAGCTCGTATGCGGCTGGCGCAGGCGCAAGTTAACCTCGGTGAGGCGCGCGCCAATCTCGCTCGCGCCGAGGCAGCCTATGCGCGCATTACCGGTCATGCGCCAGCGGCTGATCTTGTCGCCGATGACAGTGATCTCGGTAGTCTTTTCGCTTCCATTGAAGATGCACTGACAATAGCGCGTGAAAACAATCCAGCAATAGCCGCCGCCGACGCCGCTGCAAAAGCCGCGCGCCATGACAAAAGCGCTGCTGCGGGCGCCATCGCACCGCAATTGACGCTCGAAGGCAGTTATTTCAAGCGTTATGGCGCAGATCCGCTAATCGCGTCGCAAGAAGATGAGGAATATCAGCTTGTGGCGCGCATGCGCATGCCAATATTTCGGCAAGGAAACAATATCGCCAATGTTCGCTCCGCAAATGCATCAATTGTGCAGCAGGAGGCGCAGACAACGGCTACGCTTCTCGCTGTAGAAGAAATCGTCAGGCGCGCATGGGGCCAACTCACCCAAGCGAAAGCCAGACGCACGGCGGCGCAGTCCGGCATTGAGGCGGCGCGTCAGTCAGTGCGTGGGCTGGATATGGAATATTCCGCAGGTCAGCGCAGCGTTATCGATGTGCTTGATGGCCAACGGGACCTTGTCATCGCTCAAATCAACGCGTCACAAGCAGAGTATGAAGTGCGGGTCAGCCAATATGAACTCGCCGCGGCGACCGGAACAATTTTTGACGCCTTCGTCGAAACGCTTCACGCTGAATGACGTATTAAGCGGCCGGCGCGACACCTTGATCCCGCAGAAATTCACGAAGCTCTCCCTGCTCGAACATCTCGCGGATAATGTCGCAACCGCCGACAAATTCGCCTTTTACATAAAGCTGCGGAATTGTTGGCCAGTCAGAAAAGGTCTTAATACCCTGCCGCAGCTCGTCGGATTCAAGAACATTTGCCGTTTCATAGTCCACGCCCAAATGGTCGAGTATTTGAACCACAACTGATGAAAAGCCACATTGCGGAAATTGCGGCGTACCCTTCATGAACAGCATGACCGGGTTGGCGTCGACCTGCGCTTTGATCTGGCTGTGAATGTCGCTCATCGGGGTACTCCTCTGCCTTTCGGGATAGCTAGGCGCCGGGCGGTCCCGGGTCAAGAGCCCACAAAGCCCAAAGCCAAGCCTATGGTTACGCGGCTTTCTCTGCGATTTCTGCGATTATACCGGCGATTTTCTTCGCTCCCCGAAGCCTCGCCTTCTCGTCCGCCCACTCCTGACGGAATACGACCTTCTGATCGGGGCGCAGCTTAACGTCGAGGGGTGATGTTCCAATAAACTCCACGAGCCCAGCCGGATTGGCGAACTGATCGCTGCGGAACGAAATTACGGCGCCTTTGGGGCCCGCGTCGATCTTGGCGATTCCCGCCTTGCGGCAAGTCGTCTTAATCGCAACGATCTCCAGGAGCTGTTCCACCTCGCGCGGCATCTTGCCAAAACGGTCCACAAGCTCCGCCCCGAACGCATCGATTTCGTCTTGAGACGAGACATCCCCCAGCCGACGGTAAAGAGCCATGCGCACATCGAGGTCAGCCACATAATCTTCAGGGATCAGAACAGCAGTGCCGAGGTTGATCTGGGGGGACCACTGGTCTTCAGATTCCACGCCTCCTTCGCGAAGTTCGGCGACCGCCTCTTCCAGCATGTGCTGGTAGAGCTCGACTCCGACTTCTTTAACATGGCCCGATTGCTCCTCGCCCAGAAGGTTGCCCGCGCCGCGGATGTCAAGATCGTGGCTTGCAAGCGTAAAGCCGGCGCCCAGCGTATCGAGAGATTGCATAACCTTGAGGCGTCGTTCGGCGGCCTCGGTCAGTTTCTTGCGTGGACTTGTTGTCAGATAGGCGTAGGCACGCTGTTTCGATCGGCCCACGCGCCCGCGAAGCTGATAAAGCTGGCCAAGGCCGAACATATCTGCGCGATGAATAATAATTGTATTCGCGGTCGGAATATCGAGACCGGATTCGATGATCGTCGTGGAAACAAGAACATCGAACTTGCCCTCATAAAAGGCGGTCATGATATCTTCGAGTTCGCCTGCCGCCATTTGCCCATGTGCGATCTTGAATTTGAGCTCCGGTAGCTCTTCTTTGAGATATTCGGCAATATCGTCGAGATCAGAAATTCGCGGCGCGACATAAAAACTCTGACCGCCCCGATAGTGCTCCCGCAATAATGTCTCTCGCGCGACAACCGGGTCGAACGGGCCAACTGTGGTGCGCACAGCCAGACGATCAACCGGCGGCGTAGCAATCAATGAAAGATCGCGAATGCCGCTCATGGCGAGCTGCAAGGTGCGTGGTATTGGCGTCGCCGTCAGCGTCAATACATGGGTGTCAGCCCGATATTCTTTTAGGCGCTCTTTGTGTTTGACGCCAAAATGCTGTTCCTCATCCACAATAATCATGCCGAGATCGCGAAATTTGATGGTCTTCTGCAAAAGCGCGTGCGTGCCGATGATGATGTCCACATCGCCCGAAATAAGCCCATCCTTCGCCGCCTTGGCGTCGGCGGCGGACACCATGCGGGAAAGCTGTGCGATTTTAAGCGGAAAGCCTTTAAAGCGGTCGGCAAAATTCTTGTAATGCTGGCGTGCGAGCAAGGTGGTCGGCGCAATCACAGCCACCTGACGCCCGGTCATGGCCATGATAAAGGCCGCCCGCAAGGCAACTTCGGTTTTTCCGAATCCCACATCGCCGCAGACCAGACGGTCCATAGGTTGCCCTTTCGCCAAATCTTCGATGACATCGGCGATGGCGTTTTCCTGGTCTTCCGTCTCCGCATAAGGGAATCGCGCACAGAATTCGTCATAGGTCCCCGTCGCAGGCTCAACGGCTTCGGCGTGCCGCATGGCGCGTTTCGCCGCGATGGAGATAAGCTGTTCGGCGAGCATTTTGATGCGCGCGCGCATTTTCGCCTTGCGACCCTGCCATGCAGCGCCACCGAGTTTATCAAGCTGCGCGCCCGCATCGTCAGAGCCGAAGCGCGAAAGAAGCTCAATATTCTCGACCGGCAGAAACAGCTTGTCGCCGCCATGATATTCAAGATGCAGGCAATCATGGGGCGCGCCCTGAACTTCCAGGGTCTTTAGTCCCTGATAGCGTGCAACGCCGTGATCAACGTGGACAACAAGATCGCCCACACCAAGGCTAGAGGCTTCGGAAAGAAAATTCTCAGCGCGCTTCTTGCGGCCGCGCCGCACCAGCCTGTCCCCCAGAATATCCTGTTCGGAGATGAACGCCGCTTCAGGCGTTTCAAAGCCGGTTTCAAGGCCCAGCACCGCCGTCATCATTGGCGTTTTGGATTGTCGAACTCCCTTCCAGTTATCGACATTCGCCAGCTCTTTCGCTCCGTGGTCATGCAGTACGGTTTGCATTCTGTCAGCCGAACCTTCGGACCAGCAGGCGACGACGACTTTCTTCTTGATGGCGATCAGCGATTTCGCATAGGCGTTAACGGCATCGAAGACATTGATGTTTTCTGCGGCGCGCTCCGCGGCGAAAGTGCGCCCGACTTTCGCATTGAAATTGAAGCTTCGTGTGTTTTCAGGCGGCGCGAAAGGCGAGAGCGGGCGCAAATTCGTGGTGAACATGCGCTCCTTCCACTCGGTGTCGCTGAGATAAAGCGCATCGGGCTTCAGCGGCCGGTAAACCGGCGCTGCAAAGTCATTATTGCGCGGCTTGCGGGTTTCTGCATCCTCGGCCCGGGCGTCATAATGGTCGCTGATGGCGACCAACCTTTCCTCCGCCGCCTCTTCCGCCAGATGATCCATGAAGACAAGCGCGTCCCCGACAAAGTCGAACAGCGTGTCCATGCGCTCGTAGAAAAGCGGCAGCCAGTGTTCGGCGCCGGCATGCGTGCGCCCTGCGCTCACTGCTTCGTAAAGCGGGTCGTCGCCCGCAGGGCCAAAGGTCGCCACATAGCCTTTGCGGAAACGGGAAATTGTCTCTTCAGACAACAAGATTTCGCTCGCGGCGGCGAGCGAAAAACCCGAAAGCTGCCGCGTCGTGCGCTGGGTTTCGGCGTCGAAGGCCCGCACGCTCTCCAGACTGTCGCCAAAGAAATCGAGACGGACCGGCTCTTCGGCGCCGGGCGGAAAGATGTCGACGAGCCCGCCCCGCACCGCAAATTCGCCGGGCTCGCGCACTGTCGACGAGCGCGCATAGCCATTGGCGCTGAGATATTGCGTCAGCGCATCGATCTCCATCACGGCGCCGGGAGCCAGCGACAGGGCTGCGTTCTCGATGATTTCCTTGGGCGGCGTTTTCTGAACGGCCGCGGTGATGGGGGCGACAATGATGAACGCGCCTTCCCCGCGCCGCTGAATGGCGGCCAGAGACGCCATGCGTTTCGACGACACCGCCGGCGACGGCGATACACGGTCGTAAGGAAGGCAATCCCACGCTGGATACTCGATGACGGGAATGTCCGGCGCGAAGAATTTCAGTGACTGCGCCATGGCGGCGGCGCGGGTCCCGTCGCGAGCGATATGCAGCACGAGATTATTGGTCGCGCGCGCGGCGTCAGCGACCGCAAGCGCGTCGGCTCCTTCCGGCGCGCCATAAATTTCAAGACGGCCTTCGGTCTTCCATGCTGTCTCGGCGCTGATCGCCGCCACGCCAGAAACCATCGCTTTGCCGTCCGCCATCTCGTCTCCTCAACGCAAAATGCGCGGGACGCCGTTTTGACGGCCCGCGTGGGAGGTTGATGTAGGCTGGCCGGAGGATTATTGCAACGTAAGAGAGACGAAGACTTTACAGCGTAATCAGCCCCGCGCTGCGGTTAGACCATCACGATACTGGCGGCGCTTTTGGGCGTTCGAAACACTGCGCAATTTATCCACTTGAACATCTATTTCACAGGAGACCCGGTCCCGTCCCAGCTCTTTGGAAAGATAGAGCGCCTCGTCCGCGCGCGCGATCACGGAAAGCAGGCTCTCGCCGGGCTGGCGGAGGGCAACGCCGAAACTGGCGGTAAAAGCGCCCTCCTCCCCGCTGTCGGCATCAATCCTCAGCCTGCCAAAATCTCGCCGCAAGGCTTCGGCTAAATCCTTGACCGCGTGAATAGGCTCCCCCATGACCATCATCGCAAATTCCTCGCCGCCTATGCGTCCTGCAATGCGATCGCGATCGGCATATTCAGTAAACAACGCCCCAAGCTCGGCGATCACCATATCTCCATATGCATGCCCTTTGGTGTCATTCACCTGTTTGAAGTGATCGATGTCCGCGAGAATGACAGCAACAAATTCGTTTTCTTTGCGCTCGCGCAAGGCTCTTTCGGCGATATCTTCGAAACCACGCCGGTTATAAATACCGGATAGCCGATCAGTCACCGAATTATGGCGTAAATCTTCTATGATTTCCGTACTGCACGCGACGAGCAGCGCCATCCCAAACATCACGGCGCAGGCGCCGACGATGAAATGAAGCATCATGACAAACAGCGCCTGATCGAAATTTTCAGGTGAAAGCGAGCCGCCTGAGGCGTAGAGCAGGACGACCGGGCGTGCAAAACCCTGAAAACAACTAATCGCGTAGAGCCAAAACACGAGTTTGTCGATTTTTCGTGGCGTATGCCCACGAATGGCGACGAGGCCAATGGTGAAAATAACACCGCATCCGAAATTCGCGATGAAGGAACTCATCCACCCGGCGCCATTGGCCGTTAAAGACCAATCATACAAAAAAACATGGATTACAAATACTGCTGCATACAAGCGCGACGGCGCAGAACTACGGTAATAAAGCGCGAGTCCGGCAGAGGCCAGTGTCGCTGTAATCGCATAGATCGCGCCAACTACAATAACGCTTATAGTTAATATTTCCGCTTGCTCGAGAAAGTCGGAGGTGAACGCCGCCGCTCCGGTGACATAGGAAATGGCCAGCAATAGCATCGCCCGCGATGGGCGCACCGCATGTACAGTAAAGAATCCTGCTGCAAAGAGCAGAAAGACAAGCGGGTTCATAAGCTGGAAATAAGATTCCGCCGGCACGCTACGCAATACTCCCAGTCGCGGGCGGCCCCGCCTTTCATGTTAGGGCCTAGACTCAAAATCGTAACGTCCGGTTAGGGAGCAGGCGAAAATTTTCTTATGGTTAATAAAAGGTTTGCGATAAAAGTTTTTACGAGCGTGGGATCTCAAAAGACTTCAGCAGTTCCAGGACCGCTCCCTGCAGGTTCGCCGGCGCTTCGGACTTGCCTGTGGCCCAAGCGTATAGCTCACGATCATTCTGTTTCAACAGCGCTTCCAGTTGATCCAGTTCGTTTTCCATCATTTCGGCAACATACGCTTTGACAAAACCGCCGATCAGAAGGTCTGCCTCCTTGAAGCCACGGTAAGTGGCCAGGTAAAGAAGCCGCTTGCGGCGAATCTCTACCGTTTCGCTCACGTCTTGGATCCTGTCATGGAGCGAATGATCTCGGCTATCGCATCTGTTTGCGAATGATGAAGCGCGTGGCCGGTATTCGGCAATAATGTCAGCGATGCTTGTTCTATTTCCACGGCAAGCCGCTTTGAATGAATATCCGGGCTCACGGTCGCATCGCTGGCGCCCGTGACGATAGCGGTCGGCAACGTTAAAGTAACGTAGAGCTCCTGCTGTGCTGCAATCTGCGTTTTGAGATTAGCTATATCCGCTGCATTCGCCTTGAAGTCATGAGGACGGAACAAGAGCGCGAGACCGCTTTTCTCAAAATAATTTGGCGGCGGTGCATCCGGAGCAAACGATTTTTTTACGCTGCCTTTCGCTGCTAGCTGGCCGTATGTAGGGATTATAAGCCGGCGCAATAGAAAACCCGCGACAGGCCAACCCGACACGTTATTGTACCACGCGATCCCAGCCGGCCATTCATGGCTGACAGGCGCAAGCAAAACGAGCCCGCTGATATCAGCCTCATAGTCAAGGGCGTAACGCAAGGCGACCGCGCCTCCAAAGCTTTGGCCGACTATGACCGGTTTTTCGGCTCCCAGGAGATCTGCTGCGCCTTTGATAAGCTCAGCTTGTGTAGCCAATTTCCAACCGTCGTCAGACCGAGTGGAATATCCTCGCCCTGGCCGGTCAATCAGAATGACCCGATGATCCGAAGCAAGCCGGTCGCCCAGCGCCAGTTTTATATCGCGTAAGTTTACACTCGCGCCATGTATCAAGATAACCGGCGACCGCACGCTGTCTTTCGGCCCTAAGTCTACAACATGTAGACTCTGCCCTCCCACATCCAAAAACGTCCCGATCGGGGGGGCTGTTTGAGTCGCATTCATGCTCGCACAACTGGCGACGCCAGTTAGCGCGGCGAGAACAAAAATCGCGATCAGGATGCTCACACGCATTCCGGTTTACATTTCTCCCGGCGCCGCCTCGATAATCGGATAAAAATCATCCGCCTTGAGGCTTGCGCCGCCGACCAGCGCTCCATTGACGTTGGTAATGGCCAGTATTTCCTTGGCGTTCCCTGGTTTCACGGATCCACCATAGAGAAGGCGCGTTCCTTCCGGCGTTTTCGCACGGATGAAATCATGCATATCGCCAATGTCATCATTCGTCGGCGTGAGCCCGGTTCCAATGGCCCAAACCGGTTCATAAGCCACAACATAAGCTTCGCCGGTTTCCGGCAAGGAACCCGAAAGTTGAGCGCCAACCACATCAAGGGCCTTGCCGGCTTCTCGCTCATCTTTCGTTTCGCCGACGCAGATGATGGGGGTCAGCCCGGCTCGAAACGCAGCTTCCGCTTTTGACTTCACTAAGGCGTCCGTTTCAGCGTGATCGGCGCGGCGCTCCGAATGGCCGACAATCACATAGGCTGCCCCGGCATCGGCCAGCATCTCCGCGCTGATATCGCCCGTATGCGCGCCGTTCGCCTCCGGATGGCAGTCCTGCCCCCCGATTTGAATTCCTTCATCGGAATAGCTGGCGGCCAACGCCGCCACTAGCGTGGCCGGCGGGCAGATGAGAATGTCGCGATCTTCCGGCGCAGAGCCGCCCAGCTTGCTGATCAAGGCTTCTATTTCCCGCCTCGCAGCGAAAAAGCCGTTCATCTTCCAGTTCCCGGCGATCAGCGGTTTCATGGGCCCTCCAGCGCCTTTCTCGCGTTCCGACCGGCCCGAGGTAAGCGATGGCGGGGAGCCTGTCCAGCCAAGGCTACCCGCCCGCCTGGCCTTGCCGTCGGAGAAGGGCGCCACTAGGTTACGCCGCAATTTTTGAAGCAAGGCCCGGAAATGCGCTTGGCGCGCACTGCGGCGCAGGTAAATCGAGGCGGTACAAATGCTTAGTCAGGTTCGCGGCGCGCTCAAAGGAGCGGTAGCGTGGGTCGTCATTATCCTACTTGTCGCTGCATTCGCCTTATGGGGCGTGCCGCAGACGAGCCAGCTTTTTTCCAGCTCCGCTGTGACCGTCGGGGGCGAGAGCTTTTCCCAACGGGCGGTGAGCCGGGAATTCGATCAGACGTTTCAACGTGCGGCGCGGGAATCGGGCGGCGGCCTCACCCGCGAAGCGGCGGTTGCGAGCGGCATGCCCGGTCAGGTGGTCGACCGGCTCATTACCCAATCTGCACTCGATCAATACACTCAAAAGATGAACCTCGCCCTGCCTCGCGAAGCGATCCGCGATTACCTTCAGAGTAATGAAAACTTCCAGAATCCAGCGACGGGCCAATTCGATCCGACCACGCTTGAATCTATTCTGTTAAGCAACGGTCTCACGGCGAAACAATTTGAGACGATAATGCGCGAGGATCTAAGCCGGGCGCAGCTAATCGAAGCTCTGGTCTCAGAAACGGCGGCGCCGGCAAACTTCGTCGATGCGATGATCCTGCGAGAAACGGAACGCCGTCGCATTGCATATCTCACAGTAACGGAGGACATGGCCGGCCAGTCGGCCGAGCCCACGCCGGAAGATTTGCAGACATATTACACCGAGAACAAGCCGCTCTTCACCGCGCCCGAATACAGAACTTTTGATCTTCTCGTGCTACGCAGCGAGGGTTTCCGCGAAGGCCTTGAGGCGCCGGAAGAAGAGATGCGCCGCCTTTATGAAGCCGGCCGGGATCGTCTGTATTCAACGCCGGAAAAACGCACTCTCTACCAGATCACCTATGACACGCAGGCGCAGGGCGCCGCTGCCGTGGCTGATCTGGAACAGGATAAATCTTTTGAAGATCTTGCCGAAGCGCGCGGTCTTTCATTGGACGCCGTGACCTTCGCTGATGCGACGCAAAACCAGATTGTCGATCCGGCGGTCGGGGAAGCCGCCTTCGCAGACGATGTCGCCGAAGGCGGCGTCGTTGGGCCTGTACGCAGCCTTTTCGGCTGGACAGTGGCGCAGGTCGCGGAAATTACACCGGGCGAGGACCGCACTTTCGAGGATGTGCGACCCGAACTGGAAGCGTCTTATCTCGACAATGATGTGCGCCGGCGCTTGCAGGACGCCATAGACGTAATTGAAGAAGAACGCGATACTGGCGCCGAACTCGCAGAAGCCGCCGAAGCTGCTGGTTTGTCCGTGGAAACCTATGGACCTGTCGATCGGGTTAGCTTTGCCCCGGGCGGGGCCATTATCGACAAGGTGCCCGGCGAAGCGCTTTCCGAAGCTTTCCAGCTTGACGAGGGCGAACAGAGTGAAGCGCTGCGCCTAGCCAATGAAGACGGCTATTTCTTTGTATCGCTTCGCGAGATTACCCCCCCGGCTTTGAAGCCTTACGAATATGTCGAAGAGGAGGTCGAAGACCGCTGGCGTGCTGAAGAGCGTCGGAAGCGTATTGAGAAGACCGTATCCGAAATCCGTCAAGCCGTGGAATCAGGCGAAAGTCTTGAAGATATCGCCGCTAGATACGACCGCGCACCTATCGAACTTGTCATCGATCGCCGGTTCACCAATGAGGCGATTGACAATGATTTTAACGAGACCATTTTTTTTGCTGATCTCAACGGCCTCGTGTCCGACTCGATCGGCAATAATGGCGCACAGGTCGTGGCCGAAATCCGCGAAATCGGCTTTGGCCGCAGCACCATTTCTCCTGCCGAAGAGGCGCGTCTCGCTGAACTAGTGGGCCTGCAACTAGACCAGGAACTGGTGGAGGCGTTCGTCAACGCCATTCGTGATGATTACGGCGTCAAGATCAACCAGTCGCAGGTCGATGCGCTCTTTAATGACGGATTCTAAGAGACGTGAGCGTAAGTCCTGATTTTTCGAGTTTTGAGAAGACTTACTCTGACGGGCGCCCGCAACTGGTCTGGCGTACATTGGTCAATGACCTTGAAACGCCAGTCTCCGCTTATCTCAAGCTCGCAGCGCATCGAAAAAATGCGTTTCTGCTTGAGTCCGTGGAAGGCGGTGAACAGCTTGGCCGGTTTTCCATCATCGGTTTCAAGCCCGATGTCATCTGGCGCTGCTGCGGCGCACAGTCCGAAATCAACCGCGATGCCGCAGCGGATCTGCATGCTTTTGAACCCGAAGCCGGCGACCCGCTGGATAATCTGAAACAACTGCTTGCCGAGTCCGAACTGGCGCCGCCCGAGGGCGCCCCCCCTATGGCGGCCGGCGTTTTCGGCTATCTCGGTTACGACATGGTCCGCCAGATGGAGCGCCTCGGTCCGAAACCTGAAGGCGGACTTCATACGCCTGACGCGCTTTTCATACGCCCAACTGTCGTTGCGATTTTCGACAATGTGCGTCAGGAGATCAGTCTGTTTTCGGCCGGCCGTCCCGAGCCGGGCGTTTCCGCCCGCGCCGCCTATTCCCGCGCAGCGGAACGTCTCGCCGACGCCGTCTCCGATTTGCAGGCGCCGCTGGCCCATGCGCCGCATACTGTCGATGAGGCGCATCTTGATGCGGCGCAAGCGTCAAACACGTCCGAAGCCGACTACAAATCCATGGTGGCCCAGGCGAAAGACTATATCGCCGCCGGCGACATCTTTCAGGTCGTTTTAAGCCAGCGTTTCTCACAGCCCTTCGACGCCCCGCCTTTCTCGCTTTACCGGGCGCTCCGGCGGTCGAACCCCTCGCCTTTCATGTTTTTTTTCAACTTCGAGGATTTTTCCGTGATCGGATCGAGTCCGGAAATTCTTGTGCGCGTGCGCGACGGCGAAATCACTATTCGTCCCATCGCCGGCACGCGGCCGCGAGGGGCGACGCCAGTTGAAGACAAGCGCCTTGAAGAAGAGCTGATCAACGACCCGAAAGAGCGCGCTGAGCATTTAATGCTTCTCGATCTGGGGCGTAATGACGTGGGCAGGTCGGCAGCAATTGGCAGCGTGCGCGTAACGGATCAATTCACTATTGAGCGCTACAGTCACGTGATGCATATCGTTTCCAATGTGGTCGGACGCCTGCGCGAGGATGAGCATCCTGTGAATGCTGTGGTCAGCGGCTTTCCGGCGGGCACTGTATCCGGCGCGCCGAAAATACGCGCCATGGAAATCATCGACGAACTCGAAAAAGACGCGCGCGGCGTTTATGCCGGAGCCATCGGCTATTTCTCGGCTAACGGCAATGTGGACACCTGCATTGCGCTCAGAACCGCCGTCGTCAAAGACGGCGTCATGCACGTACAGGCCGGCGCCGGGATCGTCGCCGATTCCGATCCGGCCTCAGAACAGGCCGAATGCGAGAACAAGGCGAAGGCGCTCTTCGCCGCCGCCAAATCAGCCTTGGAGCGCGAGGGCAATCGCTGAAAACGTCCTCCAGACGCCGTCTTTGCGACGAACCGCCCGGTCTTTGCGATGAAGGCGCCCTCCCCGAACAGCGATATGGACTACAACTGGCTTAACCCGCGAGGGGCCTCGCCCGCTCGCGCCTGAAGATCATAGAAGGGGCCTTTTTCATGATGAAATCCTTGAAAGCCGCGCTGGCGGCGACCACAGCCTTTGCCGCGCTTTCCGGCGCCAATCTTTATGCGCAGACCACGGAACCCGCAGCGGCGGAAGCGGCGCAAACAGAAGACGAACGCCTTTCGGCGTTTTTCGAAGAAGTGTTCCAGCGTAATCTCGCCAACAGCCCGATCTTCCAGGCCCAGCTCGGCATGAAGACGGAGCGTTACGGCGAATGGGATGACTTCTCCGACGAAGAGGCCACCCGGCAGAATGAAGAAACCAAGGAGGACCTGAACCGCCTCCGCACGGAATTCGATTACGACGCCCTCTCCGAACAGTCGAAAGTCAGTTATCGCATTTTCGAGTTCCTGCAGGAGCGCGATCTTGAAGGCTTCCCCTATCGCTTTCACAGCTACGCCTTCTCGACCATGAACAATCCGGCGACCTTCCCGGCGACGTTTCTCCAGAATATTCACCGCGTCGACAGCGTTTCCGACGCCGAAGCCTATATCTCGCGCATCGAAAAGCTCGAGGTCGCTATCGATCAATTGATCGAAGGAATCGACATGGCCGTCGAACGCGGCATTGTGCCGACCTCTTTCTCCTTCGATCCCGTGCTCGAAGACAGCGCCAATATGGTGAAGGGCGCGCCCTTCGACGACAGCGGCGAAGACAACGCCGTCTATGCAGACTTCAAGACCAAGGTCGAGGCGCTCGAAATCTCCGACGTGGAAAAAGCCCGCCTGATGTCGGAAGCAGAGGCCGCCCTCAATGGCCCCTATAAATCCAGCTATCAACGGTTCATCGCCAAGGTGGAATCCTTGCGCGATCAGTCGCACGGGCCCAATGGCGTGTGGGCCTTGCCTGAGGGCGATGACTATTACGCAAACCGCATTGCCTTCTGGACCAGCGAAAAAGACCTCACCGCGGCGGAAATCCACAAGATCGGCCTCAAGGACGTCAAGCGCATCCGCGGGGAGATGAAAGCGATCATGAAAGAGGTAGGCTTTGACGGCTCCCTGTCGGAGTTCTTCGATCACCTGCGCACCAATCCGTCGAACTTCTTCCCCAATACGGAGGAAGGCCGCCAGGCCTATCTCGACCAGTCGAAGGCCTATATCGACTCGATCTACGCCGACGTCGACAAATATTTCAACATCCTGCCGAAAGCGCCGCTTGAAGTGCGCAAGGTCGAGGAATGGCGCGAGGAAACCGCGCCCATCGCGTTCTATAACCGTCCGTCCCCGGATGGATCGCGCCCGGGCATTTATTACGTCAACCTCAAAGACATGACCACCAAGCAGAAGCACGAAATGGAGACCATCGCCTATCACGAAGGCGCGCCGGGCCACCATTTCCAGATCGCCATCCAGCAGGAGCTGACCGGCGTCCCGACCTTCCAGAAATTCGCCTTCTTCGGCGCCTATACGGAGGGCTGGGGCCTTTACGCCGAGCGCCTTGCGAAAGAGGAAGGCCGCTTCACCGACCCGATGCAGGATTTCGGGCGTCTCCAGAACGAGATGCTGCGCGCCTGCCGTCTTGTCGTCGACACCGGCGGCCATGCGAAGAAATGGACGCGCGAGCAAATGATCGAGTATATGCTCGACAATAATCCGATGACGGAGGAAGACGCAACGAAGGAGGTCGAGCGCTATCTCGACATGCCGGGCCAGGCGCTTTCCTACAAGATCGGCATGATCAAGATCCTCGATCTGCGCGACAAGGCGAAAAAGGCGCTGGGCGACGATTTCGACATTCGCGACTTCCACGATGCGGTCCTCAAAAACGGCGCAGTCGCCCTGCCGATCCTCGAGGAGCTCGTCGACGCCTATATCGCCGAGAAAAAAGCGGCGTAAGGCGCGTTGCCCCCTGACGGCGCCGCGGCCCGGACAAGGCTCGCGGCGCCTATCCCATGCGATCGCGCGCCTGCGGTTTTGGCGCAGCAGCCCCGCCCGACTCGCGCGATACTGCCCCTCATGAAACCCCAGGCCGCATCACTGGCGCTTCTCTTCTACCTCCTCGCCGTCGGCTGCGGCGAGCGGATGGCGATCCCGCCTGCGCCGAGCCTTAAACCCCAATGCGGCTTCGCCTCTTATTATCATGCGACCCTCGCCGGGAACCCCACGGCCAATGGCGAGGCCTATGACCCGAAGAAGCTCACCGCCGCGCATCTGACCCTGCCCTTCGATACGGAAGTCCTGGTGCGCCGCCGCGACGGCGACGAGAAAGTCCGGGTGCGCATCAATGACCGCGGCCCTTATGTGGACGACCGCATCATCGACCTCTCCCCGGCGGCGGCGAAAAAGATCGGCATTTTCGGCGAGGACGGCGTCGCCGAGGTGTGCCTCGCGATCATCGCCGCGCCGTCAGAGTCATGAGGCGCCGTCCCTATCACCCGCGATAATCGCGCGGGCGCGCGGCGGGGTTGCCGGCGCAACGCGCTTCCTGCGCCATGACGCGCGGGGTGATGATGCGGCTCACCACATCGTAATAGGCTTCGACCGTCTCTTCGGTGATCGCCCAGGACTGGCGTTCCTCCCCGGCCATGTTTGCATCCGGGCCCGCGCCTTTGACCTTCCGCCGGGCGCGCTTGCGTTTCGGCGTGCTCGCTTCAGCCACGGTCTCGCCTTTTGTCTCCTTGCGCGCGGCGGCCGCGGTCTCGTCTGCGGCGCGCCGCGCCGCCTCGAAGGCGAGCAGCCGTTTTTTTGACAGGCCGGGCATGTCATCGGGAAAAGGGGTCATGGGTGTTCCTTCTAAGATGCTGCTGGTCACGCGCTTTCCGCAGCCGGCTCCCCCACGGCTTGACCGTGGGGTCCAGAGCTTCGGCTGGATGCCACGGTCAAGCCGTGGCAAGGCGGAGATTGACGGTCAATAATTCGCCATGGCTCCACGCCGCCGCCGCATGATGATGAAGATGATGATGGTCGTCACGATCAGGTCGTGGCGGGTCGCAGATGGATGGATCATGGCTTCTCCATAGGGTTCCGGCGCCGCGCTCTGCCGAACGCGAATGTCAATCATTGAGAGAAGCCCTGTGCGCGAATGCGCACAACTCAAGACTCCCGCGCATACATAGCTTCAATCACCATAGTTTTTTCCCGCCGCCGCCGATGTCGACGCCAGCGTAAACTGTCGAGAGAAGCGCGGAGCGTGAAACGTCCTCGTCGCTTTAGTCTTAGCACATGGACGCATCACGCCCCGCGCGCAGTTTTTACAGCGCCGTCAATCGATCGCATCCGGCGACAGCGCTTCAACTCCAACAGGACTGAAGCGCCGCCTTTTCCCCGAAGGCTCGACTGTAACGGCCGGCCGGGTACTAAGCGCGCCGTCCGTCCCTCGCCCCGGCGAACACACCGGTTGAACCTGGCGAAGGCGGCGCGCCGCCCGCACACTGCCATCAGGGCCGCTGAACGACGGTTCCGGACAACGTCTCTCATGCCCTGACTGCCAAGGAGTATAGGTCAGGCCCGGAAGTGGTGGATAACTATTCACCAACACTGGGTTTTATTGAAGAATTCGCGCCTTTGGTGTGTTTTTCCCGTTTTTGGGGTGCGGGTTTTGGGCGCCGTTCTCACCCTCTCCCGCTGGCGGGAGAGGGTGGCAAGCTGGGTCTGTTAAGAACCTGCTTGCCGGGTGAGGGTGGAACCTGAAACTAGGCGCAGTTTTAATTCGAAGGCCCCCTCACCCCCATCCCCGGCTTCGCCGGCACTTCCCCCGTGAACGGGGGAAGAGGGAGCGCGCCGCAAATGCTCCGCATGAGGCGCGCTCAGGAGATGGCCGCCACGATCAAGTCGTGGCGAGGCGCCGGAAGAACCGAAGGGTGCATTAGGCGAAGCGTAATGCACCAGTGAAACGCCGAAGCGGTACATTGCGGCCTGTGGCCTTAATGCACCCTACTTACTAGTTATTGAAGGCACTTAAGCACAAATGGATACAGAGTATCCCACATGGAGCGCAAGTGATGATCAGATGGATAAAAGTTTCTATCGTGAACATATTTATTAAACGTATTCGCTGATATAATAGGCTCTGTATTCACAAATTTTCTTAGCGTTTGGGCATACTTCTTATCTATAGCGCCAGCCTGTTCCAGATGCGCCAAGACCTTTCCGTACTTTTTTGCCAAAGAGTCGCCATTACTCACATTCGTTAAAGCATTCTCCAGAATATAATGTTCAATTGAAAATTCCGTCAGTACACGAAATAACACGGCAATAGCATTATCGTGCCGACCAAATTCAAGCCTGTATTGCAATTCAACCCAAATATCTTTGGCTCTTTTTCGACTTGGGTCCGCCGGAAAGTCAGGCAAGTCGTCACTTCTAATCAGAAAGCGCCTTGTGCTTGCGGTGTCCGAGGTCTTTCGGGTTGTGCCTTTTGAGGGCGCTACAGCACCTTTTTGTTCTGTCTGAAAGTCAAGGACGTTGTCCAAACGATCCGACGCGACTGGCAAAATGCCTTTTTCGTCAAGTCTAGACAAATAATCCCGTTTCTTTTCGTTTTTCAGCAAGTGGTTCAAATTCAACTCGCCACTGCTGAGATCTTTCACGATGTGCGATAACCCACTTAAAGTCTTTTGTGGGTCCTTTGTATAGAATAGCTTATTGCCTTTTAGTGTGATGCCAACGTGCTGTCGAAATTCTTCTGACGAAAGAATTCGATCCAAGTTTGCGTGTCGAAATTTTGTATTTTCTGATATTAATCCTTTTTGCTGCAGTACGTCCTCAATTGTTCGAGAAATATCTAGTTTTTTAGTTTTTCCTGTGCGTTCCTGAAAGTTTGCTTTTTGTGGATTACCCCAGTTAATTTGCCCAACACCGTTTTGGCTCCCAGTATGAATTCTGTAGAGGTAATCATCAATCCAATCTTGGTCATCGCTTACTTGACAAGAGATGGGGTCTGGAACATCTGTTGATGCAAACTTAGATTTAGTTTCCTGAAAAAAACGCCGCCAATCAGCATCAGGCGACTTCATTGGGTTGGCCAATAGCTTGACGCATGTAATGCGTCTATTTCCGTCACAAACACTAAATGTGCCATCTCCATTTGGCGTAACTAGCGGCAGCATAAATAACTGCCCCTTTTCGGCGATGTCTTTCGCAAGATTCCTCATCTTGCCCGGTAACTGCCCGAGCAGAGTGGCGATGGCCGCCCTCTCGTCATCAACCTCACCATGACGGTCATTTTCGCTATTCACTATTAGCGAACCAACCGGAATTTCTTTGATAGTGAAGCTCATTTTTATTTCATTTTATTGCCCATTTATTACTCAAAACGAATTTCGGCATATTTGTCAAACATGCGCCACCCGGCCATACGCATCCAGCGTCGCCTCATGCATCATCTCGCTCAGCGTCGGGTGCGGGAAGATCGCGTGCCTGAGCTTCTTCGGTGCCCTCCATGGATCCGGCGAGCATACTCCTCAATTGTATCGCAGGTCGTCGAAAAAGCCCGACGTCAAGCATCGTTCTGCTTCATCTGGCGTAGCAAGCCTAAATTCCGTGAAACTTGTTAGGGCAAACTGACGATTATATTGGCCCATATGTCCATGTTCGCCAGTCTCCGAAACTATCCCACTGCCCATCAGTAAAAAGTGGGGTGAACCGTCGTCCAAAGCGACGCCGGATTGCTTTTCGAACTGTGCCCTGAGAGCCCAATATCGGTCTGCAAACTCCTGGTTAACTTCCTCGCGCGCATCGAGCCACCAGCGTTCGTCACTGTCGCAAGGTTCGAATAGGCTCGTTTCAAACAGCGAAATGTAAACGCCGGTATGCGCTTTACCCGATAGCTCCTCATCGACCGGCGGCGGGTCTGGCCAAAGAAACGCGATGGCGAGCAGCGCACTAAACATGCACCACGCGCCCATACGCATCCAGCGTCGCCTCATGCATCATTTCCGACAGCGTCGGGTGCGGGAAGATGGCGTGCATGAGGTCTTCTTCGGTGCCCTCCATGGAGCGGGCGAGGCCGAAGCCCTGGATCAGCTCGGTGACCTCCGCCCCGATCATATGGGCACCGAGCAATTCGCCGGTTTTTTCGTCGAAGACGGTTTTGACCATGCCTTCCGCTTCGCCGAGGGCGACCGCCTTGCCGTTGCCCATGAAGGGGAAATGGCCGACCTTGACCTTGTAGCCCTGTTCCTTGGCCTTCGCTTCGGTGAGGCCGACGCTCGCCACCTGCGGGTTTGAATAGGTGCAGCCCGGAATGTTGGTGACCTTCATGGGGTGGAGGTCTTTGACCCCGGCGATCTTTTCAACGCAGAGAACGCCTTCGTGCGACGCCTTGTGCGCGAGCCAGGGCGCGCCCACGAGATCGCCGATGGCGTAAAGGCCCTTGACGCCCGTCTCCAGCCATTCATTGACCGTCACATGGCCGCGGTCCACTTTGACGCCGAGATCCTCGAGCCCCAGATCCTCCGTATTCCCCGTAATCCCGATGGCGAGGATGACGCGGTCCGCCTCCACCGTCTCGGTCTTGCCGTCTTTCGTTTTGATCGTGGCGGTGACGGCGTCTTTGCCCTTGTCGAGTTTTTCAACGCTCGCCGAGGTGAGGATCTTCATGCCCTGTTTCTTGAACTGTCTCTCGGCGAATTTGGAAATCTCCGCGTCCTCGGCGGGGAGAATGCGGTCGACCATTTCAACGACCGTGGTGTCGGCGCCGAGCGCGTTATAGAAACTCGCAAACTCGATCCCGATGGCGCCGGAGCCGATGACGAGCAGTTTCTTCGGCATCACGTCGGGGACCATGGCCTCCTTCGCGGTCCAGATGAATTTGCCGTCGGGCTCGAGCCCGGCCTGCGGGATGGTGCGCGCCCGCGCGCCGGTGGCGAGGATCACATGTTTCGCCTTGATCGTCTCTTCGCCTTTATCCGTTTTGACTTTGACCAGCGGGGCGGTGCTTCCCTTTTCAAGGCGCGCGGTCCCCTTCACCACCTCGATCTTGTTCTTCTTCATGAGGAAGCCGACGCCCTTTTCCATCTGCGCCGAGACGCCGCGCGAGCGCTTGACGACCGCGTCGAGATCGAAGCCGATCCCCTCGGCCTTGAGGCCGAAATCGGCGGCGTGCTTCATATTGGTGTAGACTTCCGCGGTGCGCAGCAGCGCCTTGGTCGGGATGCAGCCCCAGTTGAGGCAGACCCCGCCCAGCGCGTCGCGCTCCACGATGATCGTCTTCATCCCCAGCTGGCTGGCGCGGATCGCCGCCACATAGCCGCCGGGGCCCGATCCGATCACCACGAGGTCGCAACTCTTCTCCGCCATCAATCTCTCCTCGACGTCACTTTGTGTTTGCCGGGCGCCGCGCTAGGCTCGCCCCGTCACTCTGGGGAGAGCCTTATCATGACCTTTACGGGATTGCGCAAGTTCGCGGCCCTCGCGGCCTTTTTAGCCCTCGTCGCGCCCGCCCAAGCGCAACTCGGCGGGATTATCGACCGCGCCAAGCGCGAAGTGGAGCGCGAGGCGCGCGATGCGGCGGAAACCGCCGTCGCCAAGGCGCTCTTTCCGCTGGAGGAAGACGCGGCCGAGCTGCGCCGCCAGTCGCCGCAGCTCGACGATTACGCGCCGCTGGCCTTCGCGAATATGGAGACCCTGCCCCGCACCGCAACCGGCGGCTTTCGCCTGGCGCCCGGCGCGTGGGAGTTCAAGTCGCGCAGCTATTGTTTAAAGCCCGGGACCTTCGAGCGCGCCGGCGGGTCCGGCTATCGCTCCGGCGTCATGACCGGCAAGCTCGCCGGGCCGATCCGCTCGATCCTCGCCAATTCCTATGCGCATCCGGAAGTCCCCGCCGACGATATTCAGGTCCTGCTCTGGGGCATGATCGCCGGCGTCGAGATTTCCAACATGCAGCCCCAAGCAAGAGAGGCGGCGCGGGTCTTGTTGTCGGACGCCGACTACCGCGCGCTCGATGGCGGGGCCTTGGGCTGGGTTCCGCCGCAGCTTTCCTCACGCGCGCGCCGCGAATTGCCGCGCGCGGCCCGCGACGCCCTCGACGCCACGGAACGCATGCGCCGCGCCGCCGCCCGCCCCGACGCCAGCTTTTCCGAACTCGAAGCCATCGCCGTCAGAACCGGCGCGCCGCCGAAGTCCAAGGACAATATTCCCGCAACGCGCTGGTCCTGGCATCCGGACGGATATTTCATCCGCTATTTCTCCGACCGCTATGCGGAAACGACCGTGCAGATCCTCATGGGCGAGGATTTCGAAACGACGCGCGACGAGCTCGGCCGCATCACCGAGCTGCGCTTCGATGACGGGACCTATATGCGCACAACTTACCGCACCGATGTCGGGCCCTATCGATTGAAGAAGTTCGATGACATCGCCGCTTATGCCTTCGAGGTGGTCGAGTTCGGCTCGCCCGATCCCGCGACCGGCGCCATGCGCACGCATCAATATGTCAATGAAGGCTATACATGGGTGACGGACCGCGCGGCGAAAGGCGCCGCCCTCCCGCAGTTAAAACGCTACGCCGCGCTCGATGACGGGATCAGAAGCGACGCGGCGCCGTTCATCGTCCTGGCGCAGGGCGGCTTCGACTGGGAAGGCGCGCGGGACCGCGCCGAGCGGGCGCAGGAATATCGCGAGCGCTGGCGTGAAAGCACCCGCCCGGTTACGGATGAAGATCTCGACAACATCATGGACTATGGCCATTACCGCGACGGCCTCGGCACCTTGCGCGAAACCCCGGCGGAGCGCCTCGACTGGATCGGCCAGACCCAGGAAAGGTTCCTTCGCGCCCTCGCCCGCGCCACGGAAAAACTCAACTCCATGGGCGAGGATGGCGGCAACCCGACCTATGAACCCGCAACGGAAACAGGATTTCCGTCAGGGAGCGGCTATGTCCAGCGCCGGGGCACGTCGGGAAGAGGGTTTTAGGTTTGCTCCGGCGTTATTATTTCGCCAAGTCTACTCTTCCGGCTCCGCAACGCTGAGTTTCGCTTTACCCTCTAACAGCATATCGAGATCTACCGCGACGCCGCCGTCTTCGGCATTGCCGGCGGCCCCATTCGTGCGAATAATCGGCGCCTGAAAAATTTGCACGTTCCCAGAGCCGCCATCCAATATTTGCGAGATCGCAGCGATGCTTTCAGGCGAAACGCCGTCGCCGCTATTTACAAGGGCTTGTGTCAAAATGCGCGCCACAGCGCGTCGTTCCTTTAAGCCTGCAACATACTCTTTCATCACATCCCGACAGACGACAGCCATTACGGACTGCGTCGTGTAATTCTGGGTTGTGAGTTCGTCCGTCATTTTCACCTGTTTTTGCGCATAGGAAAGCCATGAGCCTGCGGTTGATGACTCCAAATGGTTCGTCGTTTTCTTTGAGTTCGCTGGAATATCAGCGCCTTCATCCATAATAGCCATCGTCGGGATATTCGCCGGCGTTTGTTTTCGCAGATAGCTGAGGCAGATTGTCGGTCCGAAATCATTGTCGTCGATCAATTCGACGACTTCTGTCATTTGCTTGGCGATGGCCGCTTTTTGCGTGGCGCAACCACTGTCGCATTGCGGCCCAGAGTCAGAAACTTGCTGGATTATTGACCTCGCGGCTGCGCCGGTCGCACCGCCAGTTTCAAGGGCTTTTGTGAGGGCAGTTATGACTTTGTCATTAGTCTGTGTTTTGGCTTCCCTTTTCTTGTTTTCTTTTTCGAGCTTAGCCCTTTCTTCCGTTAAGGCTTCTTCCTGATTTTCCGCTTCTTTCTTCTTTCGCGTTTCTTCGTCAGTAGGGTTTTCCCCCAGCTCCTTGTTCGCAGCGGCCACAATCTCCGGCAAGGCCTCGTCAATTTCAGCAATCCTCTCCGTGGCGGCGGCGGTCTGCTCGGCCATTGTCTGATTTTCCTCAATCGCCTTCTGAATTACGGAAGCAACTTCCCGAATACCGGAGGCTGAGGCAGCAGACGCAGAACCACCGATAACAACCGCTGGCGCCCTTGCAGCAGCTTTCATTTCTTCAATGGCGATCAATCCTATGAGCGCCGTCTGATTGTGGCGTTGACCGATCATGAAATCGATCTCGTCTATAGCCCCGATGGCGAAACCCTCGCAAAGCCTGAAATAGTTATCTCGCAGAGCTTGCAGCGCGGTTGTCCGCTCCAATAAAGACGCGCCGGTTTCGGCTGTCGCGAAAGACCCCGATCCGCCGATATCGCCTTTTGATAAAGAGGCGTCTCCGCTTGCTGCGTATACTGAAAAGACATCGGGACTGGGTTCAGCACATGAAATCGTCTGTGTCCGAACAATCTCGCCCCTGCTGTTTGTTTTTACGAGGCCCGGATAAGTTAAAACAAAGCGCTGTTTCGCGTCGACAATATGGCTTGAGCCATCTTGCAATGTCGGAGATCGGTAAAGTGAATTTATATTACCGAGTGTGCAGCCCGACGACAGCGCGCACAGAAACAGAATGCTAAGGCCCCGCATACCCCAATCCCCCCCGGACAATTATTCGATAATCTAATAATAATCCGACCAAGGAGCAACTTTATTTTTCTGCACTGTCAGTTATGTTATAACTAACTTTAAGACCTTGAAATAAGGGGATAATTAAAAACAAAGATGTTATTAAAGTAATGCTTCCCTTCAAGAAGCAGTGTTTGCGAAGCTCATTTCCTATGGTTCAGACACGCCTCATAGCGCAAATCCTTCACCCGCTTTTTGCTGAGCCTGTTCGCGGCTTTTTCCATGGCTTCGGAAAGGGGCGGCGCATCATCGCGCGCCAGCTTTTTCGCACTCGCCTGATAGGCGCGCACAAACTGTTCCGGCGGCTGGGCGAGAATGCAGACCAGCGTGTCGCGGCCATAGGTTTCTTCAATCATGCGGGACATCGCCGCGCCCACATAATAGAAAACCTGCCCGCCGCCGCCGGTGAAACCGTTCTCGTAAATATCCCTGATGCGCTGGTCGACATCGCCGGCCGCTTCGAGAATGTCCGCCATATAGACGAAGGTGCGGATATTGAGCGGCATATTGCGATAGGCGCCCCGCGCCATGCGGATCATGAAACCGGTGATCCCGCCGGAACCGCTTAACTCGCGGCTGTCGGCGACAAACTCCGCCGTGCCCTCAAGAAGAAGATTCATAAAGAGATAGTCAAACGCATCGTCTTTCGTTTCAACGCGCGCGATATCTTCGTCAAAGGGATAAAAGAACGCATATTGAACTGCGTGATAAGTTTCATGGGCGGAGAGGAGCCGCGCGGTTGCATATTCGTCTTCATAAGAGTCGCGCAGACAATTGAGCGCCAGATAAAACTGCCCGTCCATCGAAAAGCCGCCGCAATTATTGCCGACGATGGACAGGACAAGCTGGCCTTCATAGTCCAGATCGGCCGGCGCATAGGGCGCGAGCGTGTCGAAAACGAAAGCCTCAATATCCCCGGAGCGGCTTTTGAAATAGTCGACCGTGGCCTGGAACTTTTCTTTCTCTTCGACGACCGGTCCGAAGAGATAGACATCCTCCTCAAGAACCTCGCAGCCGGACGCCGCCTTCAGGCCGTTCACAAAGGCGTCCATGTCGCGCGTGGCGATCAGGCCCGTGTGATGCTTGACCTGGCTCTGCACCACGGGAAGAGACCGCACATAGGCTTCGTCGACTGGCTCGCCGGAACAGGTGACGTCAAGGATATAGTCGGCAAGGTCGGAATTCACATCGAGCGCGATGGTCTGCGCCTGCGCTGTTCCCGCGGCGGCAAGCGCCAGCATCACCGCGCAAGAGCATGCTTTCAGAAAGCTCGTCGCCAGCCGCCCCAACTGCAATTGTGCTTTGAATGCTCCTCTCCAGTCGCGTAAAAAAACCATCGTCGCCCCTCTCGTTGGAATCAACGTCATCATCGCAGGGCGCAGAAATCGCGGCAATGCCGCCCGCCGCTAAATCAGACCGCTTCGGAGCACCCCATGACCGACATCAAAGCCCTCAGAACCCCGGACGCGCGCTTCGCCAATCTCCCCGACTGGCCCTTTACGGCGCGCTATATCGAGGACTTGCCGGGCTATGAGGGCCTCAGGATGCATTATGTGGACCACGGCCAGCATGAAGGGCCGACATTTTTGTGCATTCATGGCGAGCCGTCATGGGCCTATCTCTTCCGCAAGATGGCGCCGGTCTTTGTGGATGCAGGCTATCGCTTCGTCGCCGTCGACATGTTCGGCTTCGGCCGCTCCGACAAGCCCGTCGACGATGACGTTTACACCTATCATTTTCACCGCAATTCCCTGCTCGCCTTTGTCGAATACATGAATCTGCGTGATGTCTGCCTCGTTGTGCAGGATTGGGGCGGCGTCCTCGGCCTGACGCTGCCCATGGAGGCGCCGGAGCGTTACACGCGCCTCATTGTCATGAACACCGGACTGCCCGGCGGCGAGGAAGCGCCGGAAGGCTTCGCCGCGTGGCGCGCCTTCAACCGCTCGCAGCCCGATCTCGATGTGGCGGCGCTGATGAAACGCGCGACGCCCGTCCTCTCCGACGCTGAAGCCGCCGCCTATGGCGCGCCCTTCCCCGATAAATCCTACAAAGGGGGCGTGCGTCGCTTTCCCGAACTCGTCATGATGAAGGAGCAGGGCAAGGAGTTGACGCCCGCCTCGAAAGAAGGCGTCGAGACATCGCTTGCGGCGCGCAAATTCTGGTCGCAAGACTGGAGCGGCGACAGCTTCATGGCGGTGGGGATGGCCGACCCCGTGCTCGGTCCGCCAGCGATGAAAGCGCTGCGCAAAATGATCAAGGGATGCCCGGAGCCCATGGAGATCGCCGAGGCCGGCCACTTCGTTCAGGAATGGGGCGAGCCGATTGCAAAGGCGGCGCTGGAACGGTTCGGACTCTGAACGATCCTTTCACCGTGGCTGCAGAACCGTTCGCCGCATTTACGATTTTGTGATTAGGCGGAGGCGCCCGCTTGTTGGTTTAGTCTTGCAGACAACAACAAGAGGGGTCTCCCATGAAAAAATTCATCATCGCCTGCGCCGGCTTTCTATTCATCGCCCAGGCTCATGCCGGGGAAATGAACTCGGCTGACGCTATTTCCGTCGCCGAAGACTATCTCGCTGCTTATTCGACATTCGATGTCGAGATAATGGCCCCGTTCATGGCGGACGACATGGTCTTCGCCGATCCAACCTCAACAGAACAAAACGCCGATGGCGGCGCCTTCATGTTCGACGGAAAGGACGCGGTCCTGAAAGGGCTTGGCGATTACGCCGCGCAATATAAATCCTTCAGCGTCGACTACGACATCGAACGCCGTTATGAAAGCAATGGCGTCGTCGTCTTTGTCGCCGAACTCACATACAATCTTGTCACGAATGATGACCAAACCTTTTCCGGCGCCGCGCCGATTGTGACGGCGATCACCGTCAAAGACGGCAAGGTTGTGAAGCATCTCGATCTTTACGACTACGCCGGCAATGCGGAGAGTTTCACGGACTGATCTTCGCGCTCTTGTTCCTGACGACGTGACGCTTCAAGGACTGAAGAAACGCCTGAACTTGCCGTTCCATCTCGTCCAGCGGCGCATTGTTCAGCCTATCTTCAGTCCATCCATTCGCAGGCTCCAACGCAGCGGATAAGGCCGCCAGCGCGCGCCTTTCCGTCACATGGAGCGGCAAGCCTTCAGCCGTTTTCAAGAGCGCCAGCATTTCATGAAGGCGCCGCATCGCCATAAAGGCGCGCGTCATCGGGACTTTGAGGTCCGGTTCCGACAACCATTTTCGTCCGCCGAACACTTCTTGCGTGACGCGCTGCCCCGCGCCGAAGCAATCGTAACTGACGCAGCCGCCAAAGCCCGATTGCGCCCGGCTCTCATGAATGCGGCAGGCGCCGCAAGCCGCAAGGTTCGGACATGGCGTCGCCGCAGGCTTGTCGAAACCGAAACATGGCGATTTGTCAAAAGCCGGCGCCAGACAGCAAAGGGCGGCGCATTGCGCACAGTCGCCGCGCAATTCCGTAAGCAGGGAGGATGTCATAAGCCTCTAAGGGTGACCTGTCTGGCTACCATATAACACCCCCGGCCCGCCATCGAAACCGTGCTATTCCCCGCCTACCGTGTAATCCTGCGTCGCTTCGGCGAGGAGCGTCTGCAAATCCATAGGCGGGGATTTCCATTCCTCCGCGGCGAAAACCGGCGCCTGGTCGTTAAAATGCGGCGAGGCCGGGCGCGAGGTTGCGGCGCCGAACTGGTGGATGGTTCTGATTTCAACATCGCCCGCGCCCGACCAGTCCGCATAGAGAATATAGGTGTCGCCGCCGACGGATTTTAGCGGCCCCTCGCCGTCTTCCTGCGGATAGACCGCGCGCAGCGTATCCGGCCCGCCATCGAGGGGCAGTGATACATCGCCCCGTTTCAGGCGCACCGCCTCCCCCCATGTGGGATCGATGCGGCCGAATTTTTCTTTGAGCTCGGCCGAGACTTCCCGAAGCGCCGCCTGATAATCCGGGGTCTCCGCGCCTTCATCGTTCAGAAGATAGCCGCGCGCGGCCTGCGCGGTCAGGATCGCAAGCGGGGCAGATCGGTTGTCTGTCGTCACCGCGCCGTTCCACGCAGCAAGCAGCGCGGCCTCCTCCTGTAAATCTTCTGCTGGCGTTCGCGCGAGCTCTTTGACGAGTTCCATGACGCGCGAATCCGGCGCATAGAGATGATCCATTTTGTAGGCGACGAACTCCTCCCCGGTGATGGATGCATCGCCGCCATAGAGCGCCTGAATGCGAATGCCGCGATTGGTCGTGCGCGTATCGACGCCATAATGATCCGGAAAGTCCTCCGTATCGGGATTATCCCCCGGCCCCGAGGACTGAAACGGCGTGTGATTGGCGTTCACCACATAACCGGAACGCGGCATCACCACTTGCGGCGCGTCGTTCAGGCTGCGCGTCCCCTGCCAGAGAAGGCCCGGATCGGCCCCGTCCTGCGCCCTGGACCAGTCGGGGCCCGCCGCGCGCACCGGGATCGCCGCGTTATAGTAATAGGCGATGACGCCGTCGCCGTCGGCATAGACCGCATTGAGGCTCGGCAGCGCCAGCATCTCCATGGCCGCGCGCCATTCGGCATAATCCTCCGCCTTGTTCATGCGGTAATATTGCTCGATCGCGCGGATGTCGTCCCGTCCCGCATAAGACACCGCGAAAACGCCCTTCTCCGTCTCGAAAACCGGTCCGTGAACGGAATAAAGCGCCCGGCGCGTCACCGGCAGGCTGAACGGCCCGAACAGATGGACGCGGAATTTGATTTCTCGCACCTCGAAATCGCGCCAACCGCCGTCGAAACGGTATTTCTCCGGCTTTTTGGCGTTATCGACCTCCAGCGCATAGACGTCCACGAGATCGGGCTTGTTGACTGTAAAAGCCCAGCCGAGATCCGGCCCCGCGCCATGCAGGATCAAGGGCGCGCCCGGAAAAATCCCGCCGATCATGTCCCAGCCCTCATCGGATTTGACGCGCGCTTCATACCAGGCGACAGGGCCTTCATAGGGCTGGTGGGAATTGACCATGAGCCGCGTATGTCCGTCGGCGGAGCGCACCGGCGCGACCGCAACCGCGTTGGAGCCGAGCTCGAACTCCTTCGGGACCTTCAGAAAGGCTTCGCGCGCGGTTCCGGCGCGCTTTTCAATTTCGACGTCGCCTTGAAAGATCGCTTTCAACTGATCGTCCAGCCCGTAAAAGAAAGGCTGGCGCGAGGCGAAACCGGCGACCACATCCTGCGCCGTCGCCGGCAGCGCATCGCGAGCGCACCGGCCCGCCTCCTCGGCGCAATAGAAATTGAGCCCGGCCGCATACGCTTCCGCCAGGGCGCGCGTTTCCGGCGCGAGATCTGTTTCATATTTCTCCGCGATGGCCTCCGCCGATCCCATGGCGCGGATCAGATAATCGGTGACGGCGGCGTTCTCGCCATCCCGTTGCGCCAGCACGCCGCGGGAGAAGAGGATCACCTCCTCAATCGTCTCCCAGTCGTCTTCGGCATGGGCGTAGGCGAGCCCAAAAGCGACATCGGCGTCGCGGGCCCCGTAAATATGCGGGACGCCCCAGGCGTCGCGGGTTATGCGCGCCTCATAGGCGCGGGCCTCCGCCAGCGCTTCCTCCCGGTCGAACGGCGCCGGGCCCGGCGTTTTCAGATAGAGCGCGGCGCCCGCCAGGAGGACAAGCAGCGCCAGCGCGCCAAAACGCAGTATCTTCAACATGATGCGCCGTTCTCCCGGGTTTTTGTCTGATTTGCGGCGCGTCGATATTGCCATGGTTTTCCGCGCCGGAACCAGCCTATAAAACAGTCTCGACGACGCTGACGCCGGATAAAACATGTTTCATCGCCTCATCGCCCTTTTCGGGGCGATCCTCCTCCTCTGCACCGCTGCATTTGCGCAAACGCCGCCTTTGCCCGACGCCATGCATCACCCTAATGCGGGCCGCAAAGGCATGGTCTCGGCGGAAGAAAAACTCGCGGCCCAAATCGGCGCCGACATTCTCGCCAAAGGCGGCAACGCCGTCGACGCCGCTGTGGCGACCGGCTTTGCGCTCGCCGTCACTTATCCCGCCGCCGGCAATCTCGGCGGGGGTGGCTTCATGCTGGTTCATCTCAAGGACGAGAACAAAACCATCGCCATCGATTATCGCGAAACCGCGCCCGCCGCCGCATCACGCGACATGTATCTCGATGAAACAGGCGAGGTCGATTCCGATGCGATCCTGAAAACGCTGAAAGGCGCGGGCACGCCCGGCACAGTGGCAGGGCTTCTGCACGCGCTCGACCAGTACGGAACCATGTCGCGCAAAGAGGTCATGGCGCCCGCCATCCGTCTTGCGGAAAAAGGCTATGCGCTCCCCTATTTCAACATCGCCATTGTCGAGGCCTTTCGCGAGCGGCTTTCCCGCAACGAGGCGGCGCGCGCTGAATTCTTCAAACCGGATGGCGCCGGCTATCTTCCCGGCGAGGGGATGAAACGCAAAGATCTCGCCCGCACACTGAAGCGCATTGCGAAAGAGGGCGCGGACGGCTTTTACCGCGGCCCCGCGGCCGAGGCGATTGCAGCGGAAATGGAAGCGAAAGGCGGGCTCATCACCCTCGCCGATCTGGAAAACTATAAAGTGGTCGAGCGCGAGCCCCTGCGCGGAACATTCCGCGGCTATGAGATCGTCTCCATGCCGCCGCCGAGCTCCGGCGGGGTTCATCTCATCCAGATGCTGAACATGCTGGATACGCGCGAGGCGCATCTCGGCCAGAGCGACAGCGCGGACGATCTGCACTTCCTCGCTGAAGTGATGCGTCTTGCTTATGCGGACCACGCCACGCATCTCGGCGACCCGGATTTCACCGACGTGCCAGTCGCGGGCCTGACATCGAAGGAATACGCACAGGCGCTTGTCGAAAACATCGATGCAAACGCGGCGATGGACTCTTCAGAAATCGGCGCCGGCGACCCCTTTCCGTTCGAGGGCCGGCATACGACGCATTATTCCGTCATGGACAAAGACGGCAACATGGTCGCGAACACCTATACGCTGAATGCAAGTTTCGGATCGGGCGTGGTCATTCCCGGCACGGGCGTTCTCATGAACAACGAGATGGACGATTTTTCCGCCGCGCCCGGCGTTCCTAATTATTACGGCCTTGTGGGCGATGAAAAGAACGCGATTGCGCCGCTCAAACGCCCGCTTTCCTCCATGACGCCAACGCTGGTTTTCAAGGACGGCGAGCCTTACATGGCGGTCGGCGCCCAAGGGGGCTCGCGCATCATCACTGCTGTGCTGCAAGTTCTTATCAATGTCATCGATCGCGGCATGAACATCGCCGACGCGACGGATCACCCGCGTATTCATCACCAATGGCTGCCCGACCGGCTTTATTACGAGCCGGGGCTCAGCGCGGATACGATCCGGCTGCTGGAACAAAAGGGCCACGAACTGGAGCCCTTTGACTGGCATGCGACGCCGCATAGCCTGCTCTTAAAAGAAGGCTGGATCTACGGCGCGAGCGATTCCCGCGTGCCGGGCGGCGCCGCCTGTTCCCCGGATGGCGGTTGCTGATTGTTATATTTCTGTCGCACGCGCCATGCATGAAGATGCGACGAGCGAAAGGTAAAGACGCATGACCATGAAAACACTCTCCGCCCTGTTGCTGATGAGCGCCGGCCTCGCCGCTTGTGCGTCCGCATCTCTTGACGCCGGGCCGGCGCGAGCCGTCACGCAGACGGGCGACGCCTGGTTCGACGGCGCGCAAGCAACCCTTGCCCAGCGCAAGGGCGTCACGCACAACACGTCAAAAGCCAAAAACGTCATTCTCTTTGTCGCCGACGGCATGGACCCCACCACTGTCGCGGCGGCGCGCATTTATGACGGCCAGTCGCGCGGGGAAGAAGGCGAGGAAAACCTCCTCTCCTTCGAACGTTTCCCGCATCTCGCCATGTCGAAGACCTACACCACGGATACGCAGGTTCCGGACTCGGCGGGCACCATGACCGCCATGACCACCGGTTACAAAACCCGCAGCGGCATGATTTCCGTCAAAAAGGAATCGCCGCGCGGCGACTGCGAGGCGAGCCTCGCCGTCCATGCGCCGACCTTCATCGAGATCGCCGAACAGGCGGGGCTTGCCACCGGCGTCATTTCAACGGCGCGCCTCACCCATGCGACGCCGGCCGCGACCTACGCCCATGTTCCCGACCGCGACTGGGAAAGCGACGCCGCGCTCCCCGAAGGCGCCTATGAAGCGGGCTGCCGCGACATCGCCAGCCAGTTGATCGACTTTCCCTATGGCGACGGCGTCGACTTCGCCATGGGCGGAGGACGCGGCAATTTCCTGCCCGCGGAAGCAAACGACCCGGAAGACGAAGACCGCAAGGGATGGCGCAAGGACGGCCGCAACCTCACCGCCGAATGGGTCGCGAAATCGGACAAGCACGCCTTTGTCTGGAACAAGGCCCAGTTCGACGCCATCGATCCGGCGGCGGACCCGCGCGTGCTCGGCCTGTTCGAAGGCTCTCATCTCGAATATGAAGCCGACCGCGAGAGCGATAAAGGCGGCGAACCCTCCCTTGAAGAAATGACCCGCAAGGCCATCGACGTCCTCTCGCGCAATGACGAAGGCTTTGTGCTGATGGTTGAAGCGGGCCGCGTCGATCACGCCCATCATGGCGGCAATGCGGCGCGCGCGCTCATGGACGCGCAGGAATATGCGCAGGCTGTCGCCGCAGCCTATGACATGACGGATCCGCAAGACACGCTGATCATCGTCACCGCCGATCACGGCCACACGCTGACCTTTGCGGGCTACCCGGCGAAGGGCAACAATATTCTGGGGCTGGTGAAATACGCCGGCGAAATGATGATGGCCGAAGACGGCAAGCCCTATCCGACGCTCGGCTACGCCAACGGACCGGGCTCGGTCTATCATGAAGGCGTCGACCATGACGAGCGTCCCATCGGCGATGAAGCGACCGTTTCAGGCGTCGATTATCAGCAGCCCTCGCTCGTGCCCACGGGCTCTGAAACCCATGGCGGACAGGACGTCACGATTTACGCGTCAGGCCCGGACGCTTATCTCTTCTCCGGCGTCGTTGAGCAGAACTACATCTTCCATGTGATGATGGATGCGTTGCGGCTCAGTCCGCAGGCGGAGAAATAGGCGCAGATAAGACATTCTTTCGGAATCCAGAAAAATACCGGCCAACAGGCGCCGGAAAAATTAACGGGCAGAAGAGTTTACGTTACGCCAAGACGTTTAATTGCCTTGCCTGCCTCTGGCGTCCCGTGAGGCGATCCACAGGACTTTGGCCAAAAGTTGATAGTGTGTTCTTGCCTTTAGCTTTTCGCTCAGATCTTTCAGACGTCTCCGGCAGTCTACATGCCTTTTTTCCGAGCCTGTCTCATCAATGTAAGTATGCCCATCCATGTTTGATGGCCCTACCCCTCGAGCCAACAACAAGAACATTGACAGTTCGCGAAAGCCAAAATCTGCTAACGACTTATCTCCGTCAACGGAATCACCATAAATAAGTAGAGTTTCCAAGCGATCACGCTCTTTATAGCGATCAAATTTCTCACTTTCTTTTTTCTGAAAAAGCGCCCGTGCTGCACGGACTACGGGCGCCGTCAAAGCTTGAGCAATCTCCTGAAGCATCGAACCCCCCAAATTTTGGCGTTGTCAACGTCTTTTTTCCGCGTCGACCGGACGACAAACATTTCGCTAAAAAACGCCTCACGTCAACTCATCGCGCCTGCTGAATCGGCGCGGTTTTTTAGGAGGAGAACAACTATGGCGCTTTCACAATACATCTTTCGATGGAAAGAAACGGCTGTTCAATGGAAAGACATTGCAATTGTCTCAGCAGCGGTTGCCGCTGAAATTGCGAAGGAATTTGGTAACAGTGTTCTGGTCGACGCTAAAGGCGTCGCTGTGTTCAATGATGATCCTGTTACATCCAGCTTGGTGACCATAATGACGCTGACAATTCTCGTAACCCAAGCGGCTGCAGGACGATCACGCGACAAGGCAATCGCCGCACTTGAGAAGAAGATGAAGCGAATGGAGCGAAAAAATAGGGAAAAGGTCTTGCATATATTAATGACGCGTTGGCCCGAACGATACGCAACTATTTCAAGCTTGGCTTATGTGCGGCGATAGGCACCTTAAAGTTATCAGTTGTGAGCTGCGAGCCTCAATGACTGTATTGGAAAGGGCGATGCAAACGATGCGTCGTCCTTATGGCAAATACGAATTTTCTTGACTTCGATTCTAAGCCACCGGGTCGAGCCAGCCCCACTCGTCTTTGGTCTCGCCGGAGAAGAGGCCGAAGAACATGTCCTGGATTTGCGACGTAGCCGGACGGTTGCCTTTGCCGACCGGAAGCCGGTCGATAGAGCGCACCGGCGTGATCTCCGCGGCCGTGCCCGTCAGGAATACCTCATCCGCCGCGTAGAGCATCTCGCGCGGGATCGACTGTTCGATGACTTCGTAGCCCGCTTTCTTGGCCAGCGTGATCACCGTATCGCGGGTGATGCCGGAGAGGATCGAAGAGGCCGTCGTCGGCGTGTAGATCTTGCCGTTCATCACGATGAAGATGTTCTCACCCGCGCCTTCGGACACCGTGCCGTCATGGGCGAGGCCGAGGCCTTCGGCGAAGCCGGCGAGCTTCGCCTCCTGCGAGACGAGACGCGAAGACAGGTAGTTGCCGCCGGCCTTGACGCCTGCCGGGGTCGTGCCCGGCGCGTTGCGCCGCCAGCTTGAGAACGCCACATCGATGCCGCTTTTCAGACCCTCATCGCCGAGATAAGCGCCCCAGGGGAACGCCGCGACCATGAGCTCCGAAGGCGCATCGAAAGACGCAGGCCCCATCTCGCCATAGCCGAGCCAGGCGAGCGGCCGGATATAGGCGCTTTCAAGGTCGTTCTTGGCGACGACGTCCTTGCAGACCTGCATGATCTCGTCGACGGAGTATTTCGTAATGTCGATGCGGTAGACGCGCGCTGAAAAGAACAGCCGCTCAATATGTTCGCGGTTCCGGAATACGCATACGCCCTTATGCTTCGTGTTGTAGGCGCGCATCCCTTCGAAGACCGAGGTTCCGTAGTGGAGACCATGGCTCATGACGTGGACGGTCGCCTCGGCCCAGGGGATCATCTTACCGTTGCGCCAGATATATTTGGCTTCCTGGATGGGCATGGACGTAGTTCCTTCTGTCTCTTTTCCCGCAAACTCAAATGCTTGCGCCTATCCTGCATGGCCGACAGGCTCGCCAAAATCAAGCGGACAGGCGCGCCTCGCGCCCCGGCTGTGGCCATAAAGAGGATTTCGCCCTAAGCCTCGGGGTTTCGGAGCATAATTCGCCAAAGGCCGTGACGATGACCGACGCCCCTTCAGAAGACGCCCGCAAGATCGACGCGCTGCTCGACGTCATGGCGCGGTTGAGATCGCCCGACGGCGGCTGCCCGTGGGACCTCGAACAGAATTTCCGCACCATCGCGCCCTACACCATCGAAGAAGCCTATGAAGTCGCCGACGCCATCGAGCGCGGCGACATGAAAGGGCTGAAGGAGGAGCTGGGCGATCTTTTGTTCCAGTCGGTTTTCTATGCGCAGATGGCGAAGGAGGAAGGGCTCTTCACCTTTGGTGATGTGGCGCAGGAAATCGCCGACAAGATGATCCGCCGCCACCCCCATGTCTTCGGTGAAGACGATATGCGTTCGGCGGAAGAACAGACGGCGGCGTGGGAGGAGCAAAAGGCCGAAGAACGCAAAGCAAAAGGCGCCGACGGATTGCTCGACGACGTGCCGGCGGGACTTCCCGGTTTGACGCGCGCGGTGAAACTGCAGAAGCGCGCGGGCCGCGTCGGCTTCGACTGGCCCGATGCGCGCTCGGTACTCGACAAGATCGCGGAGGAAACAGAAGAGCTGAAAGAAGCGCTCGACGAAGGCGAGAAAGATCACATCCAGGAAGAGTTCGGCGATCTTCTTTTCGTGCTCGCCAATCTTTCACGCCATCTCGACATCGATCCCGAAAGCGCGCTCCGCCGCGCCAACGAAAAATTCATCCGCCGTTTTCGGCATATCGAGAAGACCTTTTCGGAACGCGGCGAAAGCCTCGCCGATGCGTCTCTGGATGAAATGGAAGCGGTCTGGGATGAGGCGAAAGCGATAGATAAAGAGAAGCGTTAATTCAGACTCGATCTTCTCTTCCCCCGTTTACGGGGGAAGTACCCGCGCAGCGGGGGATGGGGGGGTCTGATATCTATCTGAAAGCACACACCCCCTCCGTCTCCCCCGGATTTAGTCCGGGGTCGACACCTCCCCCATAAACGGGGGAGGAGAACCATCATCAAGCAAATCGTTGGCCACAATATCTCCGCCTGGCTTTAGAAATACTCGGTTCAAACTGCCGTGAGAGGCGGGCAAAGTGCGGCGCGCCTGATGTATAGGCTTACAAACCAGCCCGGAGTTCGCCTGACCATGACCGCCTACCAGACAATGCTCGACCTCATCGGAAACACGCCGCTGATCAAATTAAAGCGCGCCTCGGAGGAGACGGGCTGCACCATTCTCGGCAAGGCGGAGTTCCTGAACCCCGGCCAGTCGGTAAAGGACCGAGCGGCGCTCGGCATCATTCGCGACGCGGAAAAACGCGGAACGTTGAAGCCCGGCGGGACCATCGTCGAGGGGACCGCCGGCAACACCGGCATCGGCCTCGCCATGGTGGGCGCGGCGCTCGGCTATAAAACCAAGATCGTCATTCCCCGCACCCAGAGCGAGGAGAAAAAAATCGCGCTGCGCCTTCACGGCGCCGAACTGATCGAAGTCGACGCGGTCCCCTACGCCAATCCGAACAATTATGTTCACTACTCGCGCCGCCTCGCCGAGGAACTGGCCGAGACCGAGCCTAACGGCGCAATCTGGGCAAACCAGTTCGACAACACGGCGAACCGCGATTTCCATGTCGCAACAACGGGCCCCGAAATCTGGGAACAGACCGGCGGCAAGGTCGACGGCTTCACCTGCGCCGTCGGGACGGGCGGGACGCTCGCCGGCGTTTCCATGGCGCTGAAAGAGCGGAACAAGGATATCAAAACGGCGGTGAGCGACCCGGGCGGCTCGAAAATCTATTCGCTCATTAAGTTCGGCAAGGAGGAGACCGAAGGCGGCTCCATCACCGAAGGCATCGGCCAGGGCCGCATCACCGCCAATCTCGAAGACGCGCCCATCGATGACGGCTACCGCATCGACGACGCGGACATGCTCCATGTGCTCTTCAGGCTCGTCACGGAGGAAGGGCTCTGCCTTGGCGGCTCGGCAGGCATCAATATCTGCGGCGCCATGAAGCTGGCGAAGGAGCTCGGCCCCGGTCATACGGTGGTGACGATCCTCTGCGATTACGGACACCGTTATGCGTCGAAGCTCTACAATCCGGAGTTCCTGAAGGAAAAAGGGCTGCCGGTTCCGGGGTGGCTGTAGAGCGTTTTCCTCTTCCCCCGCCTGCGGGGGAAGTGCCGAGCGCAGCGAGGCGATGGGGGTGTTTTAGACTTGCAGCCCCCTCCGTCCGCTTCGCGGACACCTCCCCCGTGAACGGGGGAGGAGAAAATGAAGCGGAATGATGATACTATCTTTAGTTGAAGACCTAGCAATGTTCGCACGATGACCTTCGGCCCCCTCGTCTCAACCCAATGGCTCGCCGATCATCTCGGCGAGAAAGACGTGAAAATCGTCGACGGCTCCTGGCGCATGCCGGGCCAGGGCGCGGCCATCGACAACTATAATGAGCAGCATATTCCCGGCGCGGTGTTTTTCGACATCGACGCCATTGCGGATCAGCAGACCGACCTGCCGCATATGTTGCCCGCGCCGGCGCAGTTTGCGACGGCCATGGAGGCGCTGGGGATCGCCGATACGGACCGCGTTGTCGTCTATGACGAGAAAGGGTTGTTCTCCGCCGCGCGGGTGTGGTGGACGTTCCGCGCCATGGGACACGAAAAAGTCGCCGTGCTGGACGGCGGCCTGGCGCGCTGGCTCGCCGAGAACCGGCCTGTCACAGCCGAGAAAACCATCCCTGTACAGACGGTTTACACGCCCCGCCCCCGGCCGGCGCTCGCCGCCGATGCAGACGCCGTGCGGGCCGCGCTGTCGCGCGGGGATACGGTTCTCGATGCGCGCTCAGCGGAGCGTTTCGCCGGGGCTGCGCCCGATCCGCGTCCGGGCGTCCGCTCCGGGCATATGCCGGGGGCCAAAAACCTGCCTTTTTCGAATCTCCTCGATGGCGACGCCCTGAAACCGGCCGAAACATTGGCGGCTATTTTTACGGATGCCGGAATCGCCCCCGAAAGCCGCGTCATTACGAGCTGTGGATCGGGCGTGACGGCTGCGGTACTGTCACTGGCGCTGGAAGTAATCGGCTCCCGGGCGCATGCGCTTTATGACGGGTCCTGGAGCGAATGGGGCAAGGAGACACATGACAACGATCTTTTCCCCGTTGTCGCTGACGTCGAAGAGTGACGACCGGATCGAGGTGACCATCACCGATCTGGAGCAGACCGCGCGCCCGGACCTTCCCCGCCCGCCGGCGCCGAAACGCAAGACCGCCCTCATGCGCGTCGAGAACCCGCCGGTTCATTTCTACCGCTATCTTTATGACCTTGTGGGCGCGCCCTGGAACTGGATCAGCCGCCGCAAGCTGAAGGATGAGGAGCTGGCGGCGATCATCAACGACCCGAATGTCTATTTTTATGTGCTTTATGTGGACGGCGCGCCCGGCGGCATGGCGGAGATCGACGCGCGCAAACAGGATATTCACGAGCTGAAATTCTTCGGTCTCGCGCCGGATTTCACCGGCTGCGGCCTTGGCCGGTTTTTCCTCACAAATGTTCTCGATCTCGCCTGGGCGCATGGACCGAAGACGCTGCGCCTTGAGACCTGCACCCTGGACCATCCGGCGGCACTGCCGCTCTATCAGAAATTCGGGTTTTCGGTGATCGCCCGGCGCACCGGAATCGTTGAGAAACTGAAGCGCGAAAACCTCAGCGAACCCGGTTAAACCAACGCCTCAACTGCGTTAGAAAAATCACATGAAAGACAATACGAAGCTTACCGTTGCTGGCCGCCCGCATCAGCGGCCGGCGCATCCGGTCAACACGCCGGTGGAACGCGCCTCCACCTATCTGTTCCCCACCTATGACGACTATGTCGAAGGCGCCAAATCCATCAGCTATGGCCGTCTCGGCACGCCCACCCATCGCGCGCTCGAAGAGGCGGTGACCGCCCTCGAAGGCGGGTTCGAAACCCGGCTCGCCCCGTCGGGGCTTCAGGCCTGCACCGCCTCGCTCCTCGCCTTTGTCGAGGCTGGCGATCACGTGCTCATGGTCGACACCGCCTATGATCCCACGCGCAAATTCTGCGACCGGTTTTTAAAGCGCTTCGGCGTGGAGACCACCTTTTACGACCCGCTAGCGGGCGAAGAAGAAATCGCGGCGCTGATGCGGCCCAATACGAAAGTCGTCTTCGCGGAATCGCCGGGCTCGCTCACCTTCGAAGTGCAGGACCTGCCGGCGATCGCCCGCGCTGCTCATGCCGGCGGCGCCAGGCTCGTCGTCGACAACACCTGGTCCGGGGGCTACTTCATGAAACCCCTCGCGCTCGGCGCCGATGTCAGCCTGCAGGCGGCGACGAAATATCTCGTCGGGCATGCCGATGCGTTGGTCGGGACAATCACCTCGGCGGACGAACGGACGGCGCAGAAGATTTTTTACGCTCTTCTGCAACTGGGCTCGAATGTGTCGGCCGATGACGCTTATCTCGCGCTGCGCGGCATGCGCACCCTCTCCGCGCGGCTTGAGCGTCATCAGGAAAACGCCAACGAACTCGTCAAATGGCTGAAAAAGCGCGATGAGGTGGAGCGCATCCTCCATCCCGCACAAAAGAACTGTCCCGGCCATACTGTCTGGAAGCGCGATTTCACCGGCGCCTCGGGGCTCTTCGGCGTTGTCCTGAAGCCGACGCCGCTTCCCGCGCTCAAGGCCTTTTTCAACGCCTTCAAGCTGTTCGGCATCGGTTTTTCCTGGGGCGGTTACGAAAGTCTCGTTCTGCCGGTGAAACCTGAAAATTACCGCACCGCAACCGAGTGGCGGGAACACGGCCCGGTCCTGCGCTTCCATGCGGGGCTCGAAGATATTGAGGATTTGAAAATCGATCTGGAACGCGCTTTCATGGCGCTGGCGGCGGCGCAGAAATAGCCCGCGAAGGAGACCTTCATGCGTAAACCGGCCTTTCTTTTGCTCGCCGCGCTGACGCTGCTCGGCGGCTGCATGACCATTGGCGGCGGCGCCTCGACGCTTCTGGTCAAGACCGACCCGGAAGGCGCGCTCCTTTCCATCGACGGGGTCGGCGAATGCGAAACGCCCTGCAGCGTCCGTCTCGACGGGCCGAAACAGGCGCGGGTCGCAAAGGCTGGCTTTGTCTCCAAGACTTACGTCCTCTCCCCCGGCAGGAGCGAGGTCACGATCCCCCTCGAACTCGCCGCGGCGAGCGACGATGTGGATGCGACCGGCCTGCCCGATCTCGACTGAACCCTGATGTAAAACCCTTTACATCCGGCCCGAGATGAAGGATCAGAGCCGTTCCGAGCCGCTTGTCGGGGCGTAGCGCAGCCTGGTAGCGCATCTGGTTTGGGACCAGAGGGTCGCAAGTTCGAATCTTGCCGCCCCGACCATGCGGCGGGAAATGAGGCTAAAGAGCGGGAAACGCAAATGTTCGCACGCATTTACAAACCGTCGAAAACCGCCATGCAGTCTGGCAAGGCCAAAACCGCGCGCTGGGTCTTGGAATTCGAGGCCGAGACCGCAAGACGCCTTGACCCGCTCATGGGCTGGACCTCGGGCGACGAGATGACCTCCGGCCAGGTGCGCATCAATTTCGACACGCGCGAGGAGGCGGTGGCCTATGCCGAGCGCTGCGGCCTGCCCTTCCGGCTCGACCCCGAGCACCAGCCAAAGGCGCAGCCCAAAGCCTATTCCGACAATTTCTCTTTCCGCCGCCGCAAGCCCTGGACCCACTAAAACAGGAATTAGGGCTTTGCGCCGATTCCGGCCTAAACTGGCCGGGCGATCCGGCCCCGTAGCTCAGCTGGATAGAGCACCGGCCTTCTAAGCCGATGGTCGCAGGTTCGAATCCTGCCGGGGTCGCCATACCTGCCTAGCGGCAAATTGCTCGCCCCCGCTTCGGCGGCGCAGGCTCACCGTCTGACACGCCTTTGCCCCAACGCTTCACTTTGATTTTCTAAAACAGGATTTAAGCAAACTGACTGGCTGACAAAACCGTCCGGCTACGAAGCGATATGCCCCTAATTCTCCGGGTCCGGACGAACTTCGATGGCGAGCAGCCCTTTGGAACCGGTCGCAAACGAAACCTGCACGCGCGCATTCTGCTGCAGTTCGCCGAGGCCGGACCGGCGCAAGGTCTCCATATGAACGAAGATGTCTTCGGTGCCTTCGCCGCGGGTTAAAAAACCATAGCCCTTCGCGCGGTTGAACCATTTCACCTGCGCGCGGACGAAATCGCCGGCCGGCGTCTGGCTTGTCACCGGCGCCATGGAGGGCAACGGCGCCGCCGTCGTCTCGTCCATGTTCAAAAGCTTCGCCGCCTGCAGGCCTTTCGCCCGCCGCACGACTTCGCATTCAACCGTCGAGCCTTCGCGCGCCGTCGTATGTCCCGCCGCTTTCAGACATGACGAATGAATGAGGATGTCGCCATCCGTCTCGTCAGTGATGATGAAGCCGTATCCTTTCGCCGGATCGAACCACTTCACGACGCCCTTGATCGTGAAACGCTCTTCATCATCGCTGGACGAGTTCTCTTCGTCACGAGATGCATCAAACCGCTCGTCCATGATGTTCCTGGTACCCCTGTCGCGCACTAAGCCGTTTGTTTTTCTTGTTAACTATAATTGAGCTGTGTGGAAACACTAATCCCTTCGCGCAAAAAATGCACTATTTTAGTTCAACGCGGCAAAGATTTCGCCGCGTAGTTGCAAGAGTGAGTTATTAGATAACATTACGGGTTGTGGCCGGCAGTTTTTGCAACTGCGCGGAAAGATCGTCCGCTTACGCCACAATCTGCGATTCGAGGTGATCCATGAACGAGCTGATCAGCATCAGGAATACATCGAAATCCGACTCGATATTCGCGAGCGATGCGCCGCCGGCCCCGTTGCGATCCATTTGCAGCGTCACATCGCCATCCTGATCGATATAAACGCGGCCGAATTTCACATCGTTGTTGAACTGGTTGAGCACTTTGTAGCTGACGCTGTCTCCGTCCACTTCGAAGAGCCAGGTCCGGTAGGAGATATCGCCGTCGGGGCCCTGAATATCGATGCGGATGTCGTAATCGGCGACGCGGACAAACAGCGTGTTGGGGCCCACATCCTGAACCGCATAGCCTTGTGAGTTCAGGACTTCCTCGACTTCGCTTTTTGAAAGCTTGGCGGCGAAAGCCGGCGACACAGGCGCGACGGCGACGAAAACAAGCGCTGCAACGGCGAGAATACCCCTCATGGACTTATACCCCTTTGTCCGGACGCGATTAATAAAGCTTAATAGACGATAAAAAGGGGCTGAGATCAACGGCATTCTCGGCCCCTTTCATGGGGCTGCTCCCGCGAAAATCGCGGGAAATCAACTCGTTTCGGAAGGAAAATGGCAGGCCCTAGGGGAATCGAACCCCTCTTTCCAGGTTGAAAACCTGGCGTCCTAACCGATAGACGAAGGGCCCGCACGACATGGCCGCGCGGCGGCGGAAGCGCTGTATAGGCGCCACGCCCGCCCCACGCAAGCCCCCTCATGCGCGCTCAGACAAAAGATTTTTCGAGGGTTACAGCACCAGCGCCGCATCAACGATCTGAAGCTGGCCCGCATCGCCGCCGCGCCAGTCATCGGCCCTGATTTTCCCGGCTACATGAAGACGCCGCCCGGAGGTGAGGATTTCGCCCAGCGCCTCGCCGGCGGCGCGGAAGGCGATCGCGCGCGCCGATTCGCCCGAATCGTTCACAAGCGTGAGGGAGAGATGCCCCTTGCCCACTGTCTTCACATATTCCGCCCGGCAGTCGAGGAGCGCAAAAGCCGGCTCCGGATTGCCGGGCCCATAGGGGCCCGCCGCGGCGGCAAGGTCAGCGAAGCTTTTTGCAACCGCCATAGGCGCGACGACGGCGTCGATGTCGTAGACGCGATTGGCGCGGGCAAGCGTCACCGCGCGGCCAAGACGCTCATTCATCATCCGCCGGAATTCGCCGATGCGAGAGGCCTCGATGGAAAGGCCCGCCGCCATGGCGTGGCCGCCGCCGGCGGTTAATATCGCTTCTTCGCGGGCCGCGCTCACCGCCGCGCCAAGATCGACGCCGGTAATCGACCGGCCGGAGCCTTTGCCTGCGTCCCCGTCAACGCCGATGACAATGACCGGCCGGTCGTAGATTTCCTTGAGCCGCCCCGCGACGATCCCAATGACGCCGGGATGCCAGCCCTCGCCCGCCGTCACAATCACATCGTCCGCATGACGCTGATGGATTTCAATGTCGCGCTGCGCCTCTGCCTGAACCTCGGCCTCAATTTCCTGACGCTCGGCATTGAGGATATGGAGTTTTTCAGCGAGTTCCTGACGCCGCGCCGGATCTTGCGTCGTCATCAGGTCGAAAGCGAGACGCGCATGGCCGATCCGCCCGGCCGCATTGATGCGCGGCCCGATCAGAAACCCTAGATGATAACAGGAGGGCGCGCCCTTGACGCCCGCCCGCGCGCCCAGCGCCTTGAGGCCCGGATTGCCGCCCTGCCCCATGATTTTAAGCCCCTGCGCCACCAGCACGCGGGTCAGCCCGGTGATCGGCATGACGTCGCAAACGAGGCCAAGCGCGGCGAGATCGAGAAACTGCATGAGATTTGGCTCAGGCCGGTCCTTGAACCAGCCCGCTTCGCGCAACGCCCGGTTGAGGGCGACGAGCCCCATGAACGCGACGCCCGCGGCGGAAAGGCCGCCAAGGCCGGACATGTCATCCGGGCGGTTTGGATTGACGACCGCGGCCGCGCCCGCCGGCGGCGGTCCGCTCATCTGGTGATGGTCGAAAACGACAATGTCGACGCCGTCCTTCGCCGCTTCCTCGATGGGCTCATGGGCCGCGGCGCCGCAATCGACGGTCACGATAAGGTTTGCGCCGTCGCGGGCGAGCGACCGGAACGCATCCGCGCTCGGCCCGTATCCTTCGCTGATGCGGTCGGGCAAATAGATCAGCGAGGCCGCGCCCACAGCGTCGAAATAGAGCTTCAAGATCGCCGACGCGGTTGTTCCGTCCACGTCGTAATCGCCGAAAACGCCGATGGTCTCCCCATTCCGGATTGCGCGGGCGAGGCGCTCGGCGGCGCGGTCCATGTCTTTCAGGACAAAGGGATCCGGCATTTCCTCGCGCAAGGATGGCGCAAGATAGCGTTCTACGGTCTCCGCGCCGACGCCGCGCGCAGCCAGGATGCGGGCCAGGACGGGGTCGAGACCGCTCTCCCCAATGGCGGCGCAGACTGCCGGATCCGCCTCGCGCAGACGCCAGCGCCGGCCCGAGGCGGCAGGCCCCATGGCCGGCAGGTCGACCAGCGCCGCTCCGGAGGCCTCGCCGGGTGAAAGGACGGGACGAATATTCATATGCCCATGCTTTTGGTGATTCGGCGCCGGGCCGGCGGATAAACTTTCCAGAGTCTTAACATCCGGCCCTGCAAAATGCCCAAAACCGCTCTTCGGCAAGATTTCGCTAACCCTCATCCTTTGAGCGTTAATCAGATTATCAACTTCTAGTTGTTTACTAAAAGTCCGGCAATGCCGGGATTTAGCGCCTCAAACAGAGAGGTGAGGATCGCTCTTGTGAAGTTTCTAGCGCCGGCGGGGCCGCAAAGATGCTGAAAGAACTCGAAGCGCTGACGCAGATCGTTGCGCGCGAAAAGCTTGCCCGAAAAAGGGCCGAACAGCTTCTCGCCGAGAAGACGCGAGAACTGCATGTCAAAACTTCACAACTTGAGGCCGCGGCCGACGGCTTCCAGGCGGTTTCTTCGCTGCTTTCCGAAATCATGGATGTCGCGCCGGACATGATCATCACCTGCGATGAGAATTTCCGGATCATCAGCGGCAATGCGATGGCCCAGCGGCATTTGCGGCAAAACGAGCAGGCGCTCAGAAAGCGCACGGTGGATGATTTCCTGCCAGGCCTCAGCGCCGAACTGCGCCGGCGGCGCCCGGGACCTTTCTTCATCGAAAACCGACGCGCCGCACGCCATAATGGCGACAGTTTTCCTGTAGACATTCGCGGCTATGTGGGACCCATCGGAGACCGGATCCGCTATCTGATTTTCTTCCACGACATCTCCCAGCGGGTGAACGCCGAGATAAAACGCAAACAGACGGAAAGTCAGATGGATGAGGCCCGCCGCCTTGAGGCCATTGGCGCGCTTTCCGCCGGCATCGCCCATGAGGTCAACACGCCGATCCAGTTTGTCGGCGACAATCTCGACTATCTCGAAGAGGGTCTCATCAATATCTGTAATAGTTACCAGCATTACGACGCCCTGAAGGTGGCTGTCGCCAAGCTTGGTTACTGCCCAGAAGAAGTCGCTAAAGTCGACGAGTTCAATCAGTCCGTCAATCTGACAAATCTCATCGAAGAGATCGGCGCGGCGCTTCGAGAATCCCGCGACGGCGTCAAGCAGGTGCGCGACATCGTCATCCTGATGAAAGAATTCGCGCATCCCGGCACGGACGACAAGGATGAAGTCGACGTCAACGCGATTATCAAGAACGTTCTCGCCATGTGCAAAAACCGCGGCAAGAACACGGCGGATATTGAGGCGAATCTCGACCCCGATTTGCCGCGCGTGCGCTGCCGCAAGGGGCAAGTGCAGCAGGTCTTCCTCAACCTGGTTATCAACGCCATCGACGCGGTCGACGAGGCAGGCAAGGGCCGCGGCCGCATCGAGATCGAAACCAGCGCGGAAGACGATTATGTGCAGATCTATATGAGCGACACCGGTTGCGGCGTGCCGGAAACGCTAAAGCAGAAAATTTTCGATCCGTTCTTCACGACGAAGCCCGTCGGAAAAGGCACAGGCCAGGGGCTTGCGCTCGCCAAGGACACGATCGTCAAAGGCCATGGCGGCAAGCTCACCCTCGTGGAAAAGGACGGCTTCGCCACCACTTTCCTCATTCAATTGCCGCTGAAGGGCGAGCTTCAACAACCCCTCATCGATACAGATGCGGACACCGATACGGAGTCGGATGATGACATCATCGCAGCCTAAAAAAGTTCTCCTCGTTGACGACGAACCGAATCTGATCGCGGCCTTGCGCCGGCGGCTGTCGCTGGAGTTCAGCATCGTCACCGCCAATAGCGGACCGCAGGCGCTGGAGATGATCGCCGGGGATCCGGACATCGCGGTCATCGTCGCCGACATGCAGATGCCGGAAATGAACGGCGTTGAGCTTTTGAAAACCGTTCGCTCCCGCGCGCCGCAAATTCGACGTCTGATGCTAACCGGCAATTCCGACCAGGAAACCGCCGTGGCGGCCGTCAATGAAGGCGGCGTCATGCGCTTCTTCCGCAAGCCATGCGACAATGACGAGCTCAAGGCCGCCTTGCGTCAGGCGCTGGACGAATATGCGTTCCAGAACGCCGATAGCGTTTCCGAAGCGAGCCCGCCGCCGGCGCCGGACAACGCCGACGAAGCCCGCGACGCATTTCTTTCGGTGATGAATCACGAGCTCAGGACGCCGCTCAATCACATTGTCGGTTTTGCGCGCCTGCTTGAGCAGGACAACGGCCTATCGGGCACGGAAAACGCCGTTGAGTTCGTCAAGCATATTCGCGGCAGCGGCGAAAAGGTGCTCAACGTTCTCGACCGCATTCTCGAATTCACCCGTCTGTCTTCCCATGCGGGCGGAGAGGTGGACGACACGGCGGATATCGTCGGCATTGTCAATTCGGAAGTCGACAATATTCGCAAGACTGCGCGCCTTAGAGGCGTCACGGTCTCCGTCGACTCGCTTCGCCTCAAGGCCGATGTGGTCGCGAAGCAGGATGAAGCAAGCATGGCGATCCGCGAGCTTCTTTCCAACGCCCTCAAATTCAATGTCGAAGGCGGCCATGTGAGCATTCTGATCAAATGCGATCCGGAACGCGTTGCGGTGCGCATCACCGACACAGGCCAGGGCGCGAGCCCTGAAGTGCTTGAGCGCATGGGCAAGCCGTTTCAGCAAGCGGACAATTCCTCTTCGCGCGAACATGAGGGCCTCGGCCTCGGCCTGGCGCTGGTCAAATCCGTGGCGAAGGCAAATGGCGCCGCTTTCTCCATCGCCGGTGGCGTCGGCGGCGGCGTTACCGCGACGCTTGTTTTCAAACGCCCCAAAGCGGAAAAGGCGCAGGCTGTCGCGTAAAGCCTCTTACGCCGCATCGTGAAAAATCACGCCAAGGCAATAGCGTTTTCCATCACGGATCTCGCTCACGCCATGGCGCATTTTCACGCGATAGGCGCCGCGGGCGCCCGTCATGGGCCGATCATTGACGGCGAAGGCGATGGCGAAACCTTTCTCCATGGGCGCAACTATCGCACGCGACTGGCGCCGCGGCGTCTGCTCCGTCATGACGAATTCTCCTCCGGAAAAGTCACGTTCCGGCTCTGACAACAGAACCGCAGCCTGGATCGGAAAAATCTCGCCGCCATAAAGATCCTGATGCAGGCGGTTATAATCTCCGGGCCCGTATTTGAGGATCAGCGGCGTCGGCCGGTTCTGCCCCGCCATGGCGCAGCACCGGCGATATGCCTCATGGGTCGCCGGAAATGCTGGGCGATTTTCCTTCAACGCCGCCAACCACTCATTCGCGATGGGCGCAAGCTTTTCATAAAGCCCTGTGCGCAGCATCGAGACAAGCGGCGGCGCCGGATCGGCGAAATAGCGATACTCGCCTTCGCCGAAACCATGTCGGCGCATCATCACTGTGGAGCGATAACGCTCGTCATCGTCATAACCATCGATCAGCGCAGCGCAGTCATCGTCGCTCAACAGTCTGCCCAGCGGCGCCCAGCCCTGACCGTCTAACAGGGTCTTCACCTTCCCCCAATCGACATGGTCAATACGCTCGGAGAGACTTCCCGCCACGAACCGGTCCGGCCGGCAGCGCTTGCAGGGGCGGAAACCGGCGGTCTCCGCTTCCGCGCGCGTCTCAACAAAGAAAACATTCTCGCGCTTGGGCCGTCCGGCGCAGGACGGGCGGCAGTAAACGCCGGTGCTTCTGACGCATGACCAGAACGCGCCGTCAGCGGACGCATCGCGCCGCGACACCGCGGCCCAGCGAGCGTCTTCATCGAATTGCGGCGGGTGAACGAGTTTCAGTTTTGCAGGCATGAGCGACCTCTTTTGAACGAGACGCCCAGCATAAGGCGCCGCGCATCGCATCGCCGCCCGTTTCTTGCGGTTCGCTTGTTAAATAAAACCCAGACTTTGCGATCAACTGTTGTCATCCCGGCCGCAGCGCAGCGGAGCGCCGGGATCTCCAGTCTCTATCTACGCGCAGAGATCCCGGATAAACGCCATAAGGCGTTTTCCGGGATGACATATGCCAGTCTTTGTTAGGATAAAGCCCAACTATTTGCGTTCTTTATAGAAAGGCTCGACCTCGCCTTTCAGGGTCATGGTCAGCGGATTGCCGTGGCGGTCCATGCTTTTGCCGACGGCGACTTTGATCCATCCCTCGGAGACGCAGTATTCCTCCACATTGGTCTTTTCCTGACCGTTGATCCGGATGCCGATATCGCGCTGGAAGACATCCGCATTGAAATACGGGCTTTTCGGATTGACGCTGAGGCGGTCGGGAAGATCGGGAAGCTGTTCCTGTTCAGACATGCCTTGCTCCTAGCGCTCCGTGCGTGCGCGAATATATCGGATCGTGCCGGTTTTCGAGCGCATCACCACCGTATGGGTGTGGACATAGTCCTTCTCCCATTTGACGCCGTCCAGCATGGTGCCGTTGGTAACGCCTGTCGCCGCGAAGAAAACGTCGCCCGAGGCGAGATCCATAAGATTATATTTTTTGTCGAAGTCGGTGATGCCGATGCGCTCGGCCCGCCCGCGCTCATCGTCATTGCGGAAGTGAAGTCTGCCTTGCATCTGACCGCCGACACAGCGCAGCGCCGCTGCGGCGAGAACGCCTTCCGGCGCGCCGCCCTGCCCCACATAAAGGTCGATGCCGGTGGATTTCTCGGTTGTGTGGAAGACGCCTGCGACGTCGCCGTCGGAAATCAGAAACACGCGCGATCCCATTTTCCGTGCGCCGTCGATCAGCGGCTGGTGGCGTTCGCGGTCGAGAATGCACAGCGTGATGTCGTCCGTGCCAACATTCTTCGCCTTGGCGAGCGCAGCGATATTGTCTTCAACCGGCGCGTCGAGATCGATCACGCCTTCCGGATAGCCGGGTCCGCAGGCGATCTTGTCCATATAGACATCCGGCGCATGAAGAAGCGTGCCGCCCTGCGCCATCGCTACGACTGCGAGAGCGTTGGACATGGCCTTGGCGGTCAGCGTCGTGCCTTCCAGCGGATCAAGGGCGATGTCCACCTTGGGCCCGTCGCCGAGGCCGACCTTTTCACCGATATACAGCATAGGCGCTTCATCGCGCTCGCCCTCGCCAATGACGACCTTTCCGTCGATGTGAAGCTTGTTGAGCGCATCCCGCAGCGCGGTGACGGCGGCGTCGTCGGCGCCTTCCTTGTCGCCGCGGCCGATCTTGGTGGAAGCTGCAATGGCCGCCGCTTCGGTGCAGCGGCCCACTTCCATGGTGAGGACGCGGTCTAGAAACTGTTCATCAGTGGACATGGGATTCTTTCCGTGGGTTTTGAAATCTGCGGGGCTCAAAGACGAAAGGTGCAATCATTGTTCCGCGTTACTGGTCCGGGTCTGGGGCGACGAGCTTTTCTCGCCTTTCACGGGCCGCCGCGGCGTTGTCGGCGTCAATCCGGGTTTTTAGCTCATCACTCGCCGCCGACAAATCGCGCTCAAGCTCGGCTTCGGCGGCGGCGCGATCGTCAGCGACTTCCTCGGCCAACTCGTTGCCAGCCTCAACCAGCGCCGCCATTTCGGCTGCACGTTCGGCTCTCGGCTTTTTCTCCGGACGGTCCTCCTCGTCGGGCGTTTCGGCAAGACGCGGAAACTTGCCGGCCCCTTTCTCGGCGCGACGCTCCTCGATGCGCTGCGCCACATCAGGGTTAACCGGCTGATCTCCCGCGAGATCTTCGTATTTCACGATGCCCGGCGGCGCAAAACGGGCGAGATCGCCGGATTCGCAGCCGGTCACGGCGAAGACCCCCGCGCCCGCCAGCAGGGGCAGGGCGAGACGACGCAAGCAAGACTGTTTTACACCGGACACGAGCCCATCCTATAAAGAAGGCGAAGATCAGAAAACACAGGGTTGTTTAACCCTTAACCGGGCGTCAGGCGCAAGTGAAAGAAAAATCGGACAAAAAAGAGACGGCCAAGAAGAAGAAAAAGGCGGCGGCGCCCAAAGCCCCGAAGGCGCCCCCCAAAACCCCGAAAAAGGCTGCTAAAAAGACCGCCAAAAAGGCCGCGCCCAGCCCCCGGAAGCCTTCGAAAAAGACGGCCGCGCAGACCGAAACCGCCGCCGCCGAAGGCCCTCGGAAAAAGGCGGAAACACAGGCGCATCCCCATCGCTCCCTCTATCAGGATTTCGACGCCCTCTCCGAATATCTCACCGAAGTGTCTGGCAAGAGCCAGGAAGTGCTCCGCGAATTCGCCGTCCGCAATCAGGACATGCGCCGCTATACCGGAGAACTGCCCGCCGATCCCCTGAATGTGGGGGAAGCCTTTCAGGAGATGCTAAAGGGGCTTTCCATCGATCCGGGCGCCGTGATGCAGCGCCAGTTCAATCTGTGGGGCGATTACGCCAAGCTCATGGCCAATCAGTCCCGGCGCATGGCTGGCGAAGAGGTCAGGCCAACGATCGAACCGGCCAAGGGCGACAAGCGCTTTGCGCATCCCGCATGGAACGAAAATCCCATGCTGGATTTCGTCAAACAATCTTATCTGATCTTCGCGCGCTGGCTGGAGACGACCATCGCCCAGTTGGAGTTCGAAGACGAACACGAAAAGAAAAAGGCTGAGTTTTTCACCCGCCAGTTCATCGACGCCTTCGCGCCGTCGAATTTCGCCATGCTCAACCCGGAAGTGATCGAAGCGACGCTGGAGTCGAAAGGCGAAAATCTGCTCAAGGGACTGAGAAACCTTCTCGAAGACATCGATCGCGGCCATGGGGAGCTGGCGATCCGCCAGGCCGATCTCGACTATTTCAAACTCGGCGAGAATGTCGCGACGACGCCGGGCAAGGTGGTTTTCCAGAACGAGATCTTCCAGCTCATCCAGTACTCGCCGACGACGGAGACAGTGGCGAAGACGCCCATGCTCATCATCCCGCCCTGGATCAACAAATTCTATATCCTCGATCTCCAGCCGCAGAACTCCTTCATCCACTGGCTGGTGGATCAGGGCCGCACGGTGTTCGTCATGAGCTGGGTCAATCCGGGGCCGGAGCTGCGCGACAAGACCTTCGAAGACTATATCAAGCAAGGGCTGTTCGAGGCCCTCGGCGCGGTCAAACAGGCGACCGGCGAGGAAAAGGCCGACACGATCGGCTATTGCATCGGCGGCACCATGCTGTCGACGGCGCTCGCCCTCATGGAGAAGCAGGGCGACCATCGCGTCAACTCGGCCACCTTTTTCACGGCCCAGGCGGATTTCAAGGAATCCGGCGACCTCCTCCTGTTCGTCGACGACGATCAGCTCGACGCCATCGAGAAACAGATGGATGCGGCGGGCGGCGTTCTCGAAGGGCGCGCCATGGCGACGACCTTCAACATGCTGCGCTCCAACGATCTTATCTGGTCCTTCGTCATCGACAATTATCTGAAGGGCAAGGACCCGGCGCGCTTCGATCTTCTCTTCTGGAACTCCGACGCGACGCGTATGCCGAAAAACGTGCATCTCTTTTATCTGCGCGAATTCTATCAGCATAACCGCCTCGCCGAAGGAGAGATGGTGATGGACAATTGCCGCCTCGACCTGTCGGAGGTGGACGTTCCGATCTTCATGCAGGCGGGCGAGACCGACCACATCGCGCCGCATAATTCCGTTTACAGAACCGCCCGGCTTTTCGCCTCGGGCGACAATGACAATGTGGAATTCATGCTCGCGGGGTCCGGCCATATCGCCGGCGTGATCAACCACCCGGACAAACACAAATATCACCATTCCACCAATAAACGCCTGCCGGCGACGCTTGAGGAGTGGAAAGCCGGCGCCGAGCGTCATCCCGGCTCCTGGTGGCCTTATTGGATCGAATGGCTGAACAAGGTCAGTCCCGGCAAGGTCCCGGCGCGCCAGCCCGGCGACGGCGGGCTTTCCATCATCGAGGATGCGCCGGGGGGCTATGTGAAGGTGAAAGCCTGACCCTCTTTCGCGGCCATGCGTTCGCGTGGTGCGCCGGACCGTTCATCGCCAGATAGCGCCGCTTGAAACGCCATGATACTTGAAGCGGCGAAAAATCAGGTGAGCTCCATGAACCTCTCCGCCTATTTCAACCGCATCGACTACGATGGGGTCCCGAAAGCCGATGTTGAAACCCTGCGTGCGCTGAGCCGCGCCCATGTGGACGCCATCCCCTTCGATCCGCTCGACGTTCAACTGGGCGCGCCCGTGACGCGCGCGCCGGAGGCCGCCTTCGACAAGATCGTCAACCGCAAGCGCGGCGGCTGGTGTTATGAGATGAACGGCCTCTTCGCCTGGGCATTGGAGGAAATCGGTTTCGACGTGCGACGGCTCGCCGGCGGCGTCGGCCGGGAATTCATGGGCGATGAAGCCATCGGCAACCATCTGATGCTGATTGTCAATCTCGACGGGCCATGGCTCGTCGATGTGGGTTTTGGCGACGGGCTGACGACTCCCGTGCGCCTGAAGGAAGGCGAATTCGACAACAGCGCCATGCGCTGCGCCCTCATCGATCTGGGCGATGGCTGGTGGCGTTATCGGAACGATCCGCGCGGCGCGGCGCCGAGTTATGATTTCAATCCTGAGGTGACGGACGAAGCCTTGCTTGAAACACGTTGCCAGCAGCTTCAGACAGACCCGCAATCGCCATTTGTCCAAAACGCCGTGGTGCAGCGTTGGAACGGCGATGAACATTTGAGCCTGCGCGGGCGGGTGTTTCAGCGGCTGACGGCGGACGGCAAAGAACAGGAGCTCGTCGAGACGGCCGATGACTATGTGCGCCTGTTGAAAGAACGTTTCGGACTCGACCTGCCTCAAACGGCGTCGCTATGGCCCAACATCTGCGCCAGGCATGAGGCTTTGTTTGGCGAGCAAGCCGCCTCTTAACCTTTTGTTAACCAAGCCGAATCACCTTGGGGAAAACGAAAAGCCGGGGGGCTGGAATGAGCCGGATGGACGTTACAACGCAGGAATTGTTCCTGCGGCTGGGCACGACTTCGCAATCGCGCAGCGCAAGGGCGGACGCGCTGTTTCGCCGCTTGAGGCACGCCGAACAGGATCAGCTTTCGGCGGAGCTTATGCGCGCGCCCAAGCGACTCGACGTGGCGAGCGCCACGCCGGCTGAAACACCCCCGGCTCTGCGCCGCAAAGTCTAAGCGCCGCAAGGCCTGATTTTCCTTATACTGACCTTTTCAGCTACTGACGCTGCGGCGCCTGTTGCTGCATCTGTTGTTGCATTTGCTGCATTTGTTGCGGCGTCATGGTCTGCTGGCCCGCCGCTTTCCACGCCTCAATGCCGCCGCGATACCAGAGCACATTCTTGTAGCCGAGATTGATGGCGCGCAAGGACGCGTTGTACGACATCCAGCATTGCGTCGACTGGCAATAGAGGATCAGCGGAATCTCTTTATTGCCGCCAGTCATCTGTTGCAGGAACTGGCCGAATTCGCGCTGGGTCGCATCGTTGAAACTGCCCGCCTGATGCGCTGGCACGGCGTATGTGGCGCCGGGCAACAGCTCTGGCCCGCCAAGCACGTCGATAATGATGAAGGGCGTCTGCCGACCCTGCACCAATTCGACAATGCCCTTGGTGGTGATCACCTGTCCGCCTGGAATGCTGGCGGGCGTCGGCCCATGCATGGCGCCGGAATGCAACTGACTTTTGGGCTGAACGCCGAAGTCCTGGCGTTCCATTTGCGCAAGCTGGTCGAGATTGCCGCCCCCCTGCTGCGGAGACGGGCCTTGCGGCTGGCCGCCCCATGGTTGCTGCTGGGGCTGTTGCTGCGGGTAGCCCGGTTGTTGCTGCGGATGGTGTTGCGGCTGCTGTTGCTGAGGATATTGCTGTTGTTGCGGATACTGGCCCTGCTGAGGGTATTGTCCCTGCTGAGGGTATTGTCCCTGCTGCTGAGGGTACTGACCTTGCTGGGGATATTGCCCCTGTTGCGGATATTGCTGCTGGGGCTGTTGTCCGCCGAAGCCGTCTTGCGCTGCAGCCGCTGTCGTTGCGAGCGTCAGCGCGGCGGCGATCATGATCTTTTTCATATTCATCTTTCCTGTTATTGCGCGGCTTCAAGCCTTTGTCCGTCGATGCCGAGATCGCGATAAGGCTCGAACATCGCGTCATTGGTCAGCACATAGCTGCCGTCATTGAGCTGCCAGGCGTTGTCGTAACTATGGTCGAGATCCACGGTGCCGCCGTAATAAGGATCATTATAGGTCTCGACCCCGCGGATCGCTTCGGAGGATTCGCGCGTCGTATAATCGAAACTGCGGCTGTTCTTGCGCCACGTATCCATCTGCATGTCGAGAATTTCGTTTCCGGTCTTGGCGATAATGTCGGACCGGGCCCTGGCGCCCTGACGGTTGGTCGCCGAAATTTTTGCGTTGTAGCGTGCAATGCGCTGGCCCCATTCCGGCGCGGTGCGGATCGTCTTGCGGATCATTTCGGCGAAGGCGAAATCGAGCTGGCCGCTCGGCGCGCGCATGGCGTAGGCCGGCATCGCCGAGCCGGACAGGATCTGCATGTCGGCGCCCATCCCCGTCCCGTCGCGCATCAGGCTGTAATTCATGTAAACAACAGCGGCGATGGTTTCGCGAATTTCCGCGCCATTCACATTGCCGCTGACCAGAACTTCGCCCGCCTCGACCCAACTGCGCATTTCACTGCCGCCACCCAGCGGCATGTTGGAGGCAAGCGCTTTGTAAGGCTCGGCAAGATCGGCGCGCGGCCGGAAATCGATGATTTGCGCGCCCGGCCGCGTCTGCGAGACGAGATATTGCAGATATTGCTGCACGCCGCCGATCTGGACAAAGGGGCAGCCGCCACCCTGTGGGGGCCCTGAAAAATTGTTCCAGACCCAGGTGAAGGAGGGAATAATCTGCACGCCGGAGGCGCCGTCCGGAGACGAAGCGGAAAAATTCGTATTATAGCCGCCGCTCCCGCAGCCCATATTCTGCCCCCAGACAACGCCGCCCTCCCCCTGCCAGCCGACTGGGATCATCATGGTGTAGGCGGTCATGGGTCTTTCAAACCCGCTGCGGTCGATGATCTCCACGCGCTTCACGCGATAGGCGCCGTCGGGCAACGGCTTTGACGGTTCTGCGATATTTTGCGGGCGCCGCACGGATCGGGCCTCGATGCCGTTATTGTTCATGGACGCCGGATAAACCTCGCCCGCGCCTTGCGGGGCCATCATTGTCGGGGATGTGGGGGCCGGCGATGAAGGACTGCCTTGCGCGCTCTGGCGCATCGCCGTCATCTCGCGGCGCAGCGCCGCCGCCATCTCAGGATCGGCGGCTTCGATCTCGGCGAGTTCCTCCTCGCTGATGAAATCTTCCTCAGCGTAATACGCTCCGTCCTCATAGGCGTCGCCCTCGCCGCCGGAACAGGCCGCCAGCGGCAGAAACCCGCTGATCAAAAGGATTGTCGCAAGGCGTTTGCCCATTTGCCGGTCTCCATCCGCGTAACCGGGGCACGCGCCCCTACAGGGATAAGCGCAATCCAGCCGGAAAACGGGTCACATGGCGGGCAAAAAAGATGAGATGTGAATGCCTCCCGCTTACTCCACGGAATCGCGGGCAAGCTGGTCGAGAAGGCGCACGCCAAAGCCTGACGCGCCCAGAGGTCGCGTCGGCTGCGGCTCATGGCGCCAGTCGACGCCGGCGATGTCGAGATGCGCCCAGGGCGTATCCGGCTTGACGAAGGTCCCGATAAAGGCCGCGCCCGTGCTGGCGCCCGGCGCGCCGGTATCCGCGTTTTTCACATCCGCGATCATCGATTTGATCTGCTGATCATGATTCGGATGCAGAGGCAGGCGCCAGAGATCCTCGCCGGAGGCATCACCCGCCGCGATCAGACGCTCGGCGATCGCATCCTCGCGCGCGAAGAGCCCTGCATATTCATCGCCCAGCGCCCGGCCCACAGACCCGGTCAGCGTCGCCACATCGACGAGCAGCGCCGGGTCGAATTCTTCCTGCGCGTGCCAGACCGCATCGGCGAGGACGAGCCGGCCTTCCGCGTCCGTGGACATGATTTCGATGGTCGTGCCGGACATGGCCCGGACCACATCGCCGGGCCGCTGCGCGCTGCCATCGGGCATGTTCTCCGCAAGCGCGGCGACGCCGATAACGTTCACCGGCGCTTTCGATTTCGCCAATGAAGAGACCGCCGCCGTCACGACAGCGGCGCCGGTCATGTCCGCTTTCATCATCCACATGCCGGAATTGCCCTTGATGGAGATGCCCCCCGAATCGAAGGTGATGCCCTTGCCGGCGAAAACGAGGGGCGCATCGCCCGCCGCGCCGCCATTATAACGGACAATCAGGATTCGCGGCGGCCGCGTGCTGCCCTGACCGACGCCGAGAATGGCGCCCATGCCAAGGCGCTTCATATCGCGTTCATCGAGAACGGATATGGATACGCCGGAGACGCCGTTGAACAGGGCCCGCGCGCGGCGAACGAATTCCTCCGGATAAAGAACATTGGCGGGTTCGGACTGCATGTCGCGCGCCCAGAGCGTCGCCTCGGCGAGGTAACGCCGGCGCGCATCGTAACTGCGCTGCGCTTCGCTTGCGTTATCGGAGACGAAAGCGATGGTTCCCGTCACCGGCTCGGCGTCGCTTTTATATTTGTCGAAAGAATATTGCCCCATCATAGCGCCGCCCGCTGCGGCGGCGAGCTCTTCCGCGCTCGCGCCGGGCGCCATGACGCTGACCCGCTCAGCCCCGGAAAGCTTCGCCAGCCCTGCGGCGCGGGCGCCGAAATCCTCCCAGTCGCGCAGGCGCAAATCCTCCGGCCCGATGCCGATGGCGTAGACCTCGCCAAAATCCGTTGCGCCGGAAAAAAGGGTCGCCGTCACTCCCGCCTCGCCGGTGAAATTCGCCGCCGCGATCGCTCGGGCGAGATCGGCGCTCGCCGCCTCGCCCAACAACGCCGTCGCCGCCTCTGGCAACTCTGGCCCTGCCATGGCGATGGCGAGCGCATCATCCGGGGACGGCGCCTCGATAAAGGCGGCCTCGCGCTGCGCCCAGGCGGACGGCGTCAAAAGCAACAGGCTGATCAGAACAGACAAAAAGCGCATGAGCTCCTCAAACATCGCAAATCGATGCGAAAAAGGATAAGAATTTGCGCCCGAAACGCAAATACGGACGCCATGACCCATTCCACCCACGCCTATTCGCCCGACAAGCGCAATGAAACGATCCAGATCGATATCAATGGCGAGCTAAAGCCCCGCGCGGAAGCGACCGTTTCCGTCTTCGATTCGGGCTATGTGCTGGGCGACGGCGTGTGGGAGGGATTGCGCGTTCATCCCGGCCCCGACGGCAAGGGCGTCATCGTTTTTCTGGATAAGCACCTCCGGCGACTATATGAGGGCGCGAAAACCCTCGACTTCGAGATGCCGCTCACGAAGGCGGAGCTTGCCGAGCGCCTCTATCGGTGCCTCGACGCCAATGACGCCCATGACGGCGTGCATATTCGCCTGATGGTGACGCGCGGGATCAAGGCGACGCCCTATCAGGACCCGCGCGCAACCATTACGCCGCCGACCATCGTCATCATTCCCGAATTCAAGACGCCGCTGCCCGAAAATGCAAAGAAAGGCGCGCGGCTGTTCACCGCCCATGTGCGCCGCGGCTATCCGGATGTGCAGGACCAGAAGCTGAATTCCCATTCAAAGCTCAACTGCATCATGGCCTGTATCCAGGCGGCGAAGGCAGGCGCCGACGAGGCGTTGATGCTCGACCCGCACGGGTTTGTCGCGACCTGTAACTCCACTCATTTCTTCATTGCGCGCGACGGCGAGCTCTGGACCTCTACGGGCGATTTTTGTCTCGGGGGGATCACGCGGCGCACCATCATCGACCTTGCGAGAGCAAACGGCATTGAGGTGCATGAACGCAATTTCTCGCTGCACGACGTTTACAACGCCGATGAAGCCTTCATCACCGGCACCTTCGCAGGCGTCACGCCCGTCGCCGAAGTCGACGGGCGCACCATGGCGGCCGTCGCGGGTCCGATGGTTCAGAAACTTCAGGCGCTTTACAAAAAACTCATCGAAGAAGAAGCCGCCAAAGGACGCGTGACGACATGACCGAGAAAAAGCCCGACAATTCCGCGCAGATGGCGTCTCCCGCCTATTTGCTTGCGGCGCTCGATCAGGAATTCCTGCTAAGCGATCAGCGCCGCGGCGTCCGGTTCATGCTCGAATATGAAAAGGCGGAAGAACATTTGCGCGCCTGGGGCGTCAAGTCGACGATCGTCGTCTTCGGATCCGCGCGCACCCACGAAAACGGCAACGGCGAACACATGCGCTGGTATGAAGCCGCGCGCAAATTCGCCAAAATCGCATCCGAACGCGGCGGCGCGATGATCACCAGTGACCAGAACACGCGCGAAAACGTCATCGCGACGGGCGGCGGCGGCGGGATCATGGAGGCGGCGAACCGCGGAGCCCATGACGCCGGCGCGCCCTCTATCGGTTTCAACATCCGTCTTCCCTTCGAGCAAGAGCCGAACGCCTATTCGACGCCGGACCTTACCTTCCAGTTTCACTATTTCGCCATGCGCAAGATGCATTTCGCCATGCGCGCGAAAGCCCTGGTGATCTTTCCCGGCGGCTTCGGCACCTTCGACGAACTGTTCGAACTCCTGACGCTGATCCAGACCGGCAAGAGCGAAACCATTCCCGTCATTTTGTTCGACGAGGATTACTGGACGAAGGCGATCAATTTCCACCATCTTGTCGAGCATGAGATGATCGGCCCAGGCGATCTCAATCTCTTTCACTACGCCTCAAGTCCCGAGGAAGCCTGGGAGAAGTTGCTTTTCGCCGGGATTTGCGGCGGCCCGAAGGCGGATGCAAAGTGACCGCGCGACAGTTGAGCGTCGGGCGTCGGGCGACATGAATGCGCGTATGGCGCGAAAAGATTCTGAAAACACGCGTCAAAGCCTTCGATTACGGTGCGCTTTCCGCCTCCTGACCTTGCCAAATCCGCAGAAGATGCGAGACTTTCCCCAATATGGGTGTGGGTTCAGACTAAAGGGGCGATCGGGGTGCAGACAATTATTCTTACAGGGGCGGGCGCTGCGCTCGCCGGACTGGCGCTGGGCTGGCTCGGGGCGATGCTGGTCGCGCGGCGCAAATATCGAGATCAGGCCGAAGAAGTGCGCGGCGAAGTCGTGCGGTTAAGGTCGCTCGCTGAGGAAAAGCTCTCCGGCGACGTGCCGGACCTCGATGAACTGATCAACAACTTCCAGTCGGCGGCGATGAATGCCTATGAGGCCATTCAGGCCATGGAAAATCAGGTCAACATCACCAGGATGAAAAGCGAAGGCAGCCGTCAGGACATCGCTTCGTCGGCGCAGATCATCCGCATGATTGAAGACCAGGCGGGCCTTGACGAAACGGCCGTCGCCATCAAACCTAAGGCTGACGCAAAATCGACAACGAAGGCCCCGCGCCTAACCGCCAAGAAGAAAGTCTAGCTTTTATCTCCCCTATGGCGCCCGTCCGCATCGCCATGCTGTCCGGCCCGCGCAACATCTCCACCACGATGATGCGCAGCTTTGAAAACCGCGATGACTGCATCGTTGCGGATGAGCCTTTTTACGCCTGCTATCTGAGAGCAAGCGACGCGCACCATCCCTTTCGCGAAGAAACACTGGCGTCCCAGTCATCGGACTGGCGCGAGGTGGCCGGCGAACTCAACGCCCGCAGCGGCGCCGACTTCAGTTTCGAAAAACATATCAGTTTTCATTTCACCTTTGCGCTCGATTTCGACTGGCTCGACAGCGCGCGGGTTTTTCACCTGATCCGCGATCCCCGCGCCATGGTCGCGTCTTACAAAAACAAGCTGGAGGACGTGTCGCCCATTATCGATTCCTACCGCATTCAGCGGCGGCTTTATGAAAAAAACCCGGCGCCGGTAGTCGACGCCGCCGACATCCTGAAAGCGCCGGAAAAGACGTTGCGGGCGCTATGCGCCGCACTCGGCATGCCCTTTTCGGAGAAGATGCTGGCCTGGCCGTCAGGACCGCGCGACAGCGACGGCGCCTGGGCACCGCACTGGTATGACGCGGTCAACGCCTCCACCGGCTTCAAGCCTTATGAGGAACGCAAGATCAAATTATCGTCCGACATGGAGGCGATCGCCCGCGCCTGCGCCGTCGATTACGAATTTTTCAGCGCCCGCCGCCTCGTCGCCTGATCCGCCTTACTCTTCCGCCATCGCCGCCTTGTAGACCGATTGCTTCGGCGCCTGGAAGAGCTTCATCACCATGGGCTCGAAGGCTTCCAGCGGCATGGAGTCATAATTCGGGTCGAACGCCGTCTGGTCGTACTTTTCGCAGAATTCCGCCGTATGCTGAAAATGCTCGTGCCCTCGGTATTGATCGCGCATGTCGCGATCCATGCCGAGGTAATGGAAGAAATAATAGCCCTGAAAGATGCCGTGCTTTTCCACCATCCAGTGGTTCTTTTCGGAGACAAAGGGCTTCAAAATCGCCGCGGCGATATCGGGGTGATTATAGGCGCCGAGCGTGTCGCCAATATCATGCAACAGCGCGCAGACCACATATTCCTCGTCGCGTCCGTCGCGATGGGCGCGCGTCGCGGTCTGCAGGCAATGCTCCAGCCGGTCCACGGGGAACCCGCCATAATCGCCTCTGAGGAGCCGCAAATGATCCAGCACCCGTGCGCCGCCATTCGCCGCGAAGGGCGCGAACTGGCTGGCGATCACCATCCAGTCTTCCTGCGTGCCTTCGGTCATGGCCTTAAACTTTGCGCGCGGCGCGTTCACATCTCCATGGTCGGGCATGATGGTTTCCTCCGGCTATGATTTCTTTGCGGGCAAGCTTACATGCTATGAGCCATGGGCCTCAAGCCGGGGGCGCAGGCAGGAGGCAGGCAGGACGTGATTGCGAGGCTGGCGACGACGCTGACGGGGATTTTGCTCATGATTTATGGGCTGATCGCCGCCTTTTCGCCGCTCCCTCTCGGCGCCCCGCTCGTCATCCTCGGTCTCATCATGATTGCGGCGGCGAACCCTGCGGCGCGGCCCTTCATTCTCGCCCTGCGCCGGCGCTGGCGCTGGTTCGATTTCCTGGTGCGCAAGGCCGCGCGCCATTCGCCCAAACGCTATCACGAAACCTTCGAGGAAACCGATCCCGCCAACCACCCGGCGCCGCAGCCGGCGCATTCGCAGGCGCCGGCGAAAAAAGATGGTTAAAGCGCGAAGATTGATGATTTTACGCTGCACCTCAAAAGGCGCCGGTGATAAAATGCGCTGATGAGTATTTCCGTCTGTATCTTTGCGCGCAATGAAGAACAGCGCCTGCCGCAATGCCTCGGCGCACTCGATGCGGCGGGACTTGGCGCCGAGGATCAATCGCATATCCTGATTAATGGTTGTACGGATGATACCGCCAAGGTCGCGCGATCTCTCGCCGCCGCGGATGCGCGCATCACCATCCACGAACTGCCCATCGGCGACAAGGCCAACGCCTGGAACGAGTATGTGCATCGGATCGCCGATCCGGCGGTCCCGGTGCATGTCTTCATCGATGGCGACATCACCGCCAGCGGCGGCGCGATTATAGCGCTCGAAGCCGCGCTGCGCGCCTCGCCCGAGGCATACGCCGCTGCGGCGCTTCCCGCGGCCGGACGCAGCCGGCGCAGTTGGGCGACGCTGCTTCTCTCCAACAACTATTTGAGCGGCAATCTCTACGCCTTGTCCGGCGCGGCGCTCGCCGCCTTTCGCCAGCGGGCCTTGCGCCTGCCTTTTGGCGCTAAAGGCGAGGATGGAATCATCACCTATCTGATGCTGACGGACATGGAGGGCGGGACGGATGACACTCATCGCCATCGCATCGTCATCGCGGAAGATGCAACCTTCGAATTCGACTCGCTACAGGCGAACTGGCGCGACCTTCATCTCTATCGGCGCCGCCTGCGCCGCTATTCAGAACGCCATTTTCAAAAACAGGTGCTTTACCGCCTGCTCAAGGAGCAAGGCGTCAGGGTCATGCCGGAAACGATCTACGACATCTATACGAAAGAGGCGCTGGCGACCCTGCGCCCGCGCCTCGATCCGGTGAATTACTGGTTTGACGCCGCGACGCTCAAGCGCCTGCGCGAAAAGCGGCGGCTCCCGGCCGCCGCACTTTAGGCGCCTTTTTCAACCTGCGTGAATTCGAGCTCCACCGGCGTCGCACGGCCAAAGATGGAGACCGCGACTTTGACGCGCTCGGAAATCTCATCGACTTCCTCGACAACGCCGGAGAAGGAGGCGAACGGTCCGTCCGTAACGCGCACGGTCTCGCCGATATCGAAGGTGATGGTCGAGCGCGGACGGGTTTCGCCTTCCTCGATGACGCCGCGGATACGGTCCACTTCCTTTTGCGGCACCGGCATCGGCTTGTTGCCGGAGCCGAGAAAGCCGGTCACTTTCGGCGTCTCTTTGATAAGGTGATAGGTCTCGTCATTGAGCGTCATCTTGACGAGCACATAGCCCGGAAAGAAGCGGCGCTCCGTATTGATCTTCCGGCCGCGGCGCACTTCGGTGACTTCTTCGGTCGGCACGAAAACTTCCTCGATGAAGTGATCGAGGCCTTTTTCCTTTGCAGACGTCTGAATTGATTCCGCGACTTTCTTTTCGAAATTCGAATATGCGTGAACGATGTACCAGTTGCTCGCCATGGCGGTTTTCCGTCCGTTGATTTGTTAGTTGTTGGCGCCGACGCAATCGATGGGCAGAACATTGCAGACAGCAAAGCGAAGCCCCTGATCCACGCCGAAGAAAAAGAGCGCCATGATCGCGACCATGATCAACACCATGACCGTCGAAACCAGCGTCTCGTTGCGCGAGGTCCAGGTGACCTTCGCGGCTTCGTTGCGCACTTGCTGAATGAATTCGAGCGGGCTGGTGCGCTTTTTCTTTTTGACCTCGGCCGCCTTGCCTTCGATGACGTCAGGGCCGCCGGCCGGTTTCTTCTTTTTCGCCATATCTCGCCGCCTCATTTCACAGGCTTGATGGGTTTCGCCTCGCCTTTCCTCCGGACACAGCTTCTCGTGCGCGGGTCCCGCGCTTTTTAATCTCCAGAGGATTTCGGAAGACGCCGCCCTAGGTAAACCTTTTCGCGGGCCCGTCAAGGAGGCAGGCGCAATCAGGGCCCAAAATCAGTCCCTCATGGCCTCCGCATCGAGCTCCATCAGGGCCTCCCATGAGCGGGCATAAGGGTTTTCGGCCTCGAGCGTGCCCTCGAACCAGGGCTGGCCGCCCGGCGTGCCCGCAAGGGCGTAATTCGACAGGATAATCCCCGGAAACGCTTCGGCGAGGGCCTTGTTGATCTCGTAATTCACCCGGCCGCCACGCTCGCCCCAGATGAACTCCCGATATTCCTCCTCGGTCATGTGATAGTCGCGCTTGCCGTCCGGGGTGCGCGTCCAGGGGCGGGTGAAATGCGGGCCGCCTTCATAGGCGCCGATGAGTTTCACGCCATATTGCGCGCCCTCGCGCTGTGCGCCCCTGAACAGCTTCAGGACATTGGCGCGCGTGCCGAGATGGCGTTCGGAGCCATTGAGAAAATGATCCTCCAGCGCCGCAAGATTGCTCGGATCGACGCCACTGGACTCGACGCCTTCATTATACCCCCAATAGGACGCCACGGAGACGCCGAACTCCGGCGCATGATCCGCCCAGACTTCGCCCTTTTTCTCCATATAGGCTTTGGCGCCTTTAAGCGCCGCGCCGGTAAGCTGCACATAAGCCGCCTGCCCCTCGATCACATAGATGATGTCCTGCTCGCGGCCCGCGCGGGCGAGCGCCGCGTCGATGGCTAGTTTCAACCGCGCAATCAGCGCGCCATAGGCGCCGCGCGAGCCCACCTCAAATCCGAGATAGTCATTAAGCCCCTCGCCCATGCGCTCGGCGTATTTCGTGGTCAGGAAATAATGCCCGGCCCAGTTCCAGACTTCATTGGCGATCGAAACATAAAGCGGGCGGTCCTCCGGATAGCCGCTGGCGATCAACGCCGCCACAAAGGCGTCGCCATAATCGTCCCAGGCCTTGCTTTCGATGACCTGCGGCGCGACATCGCCTGCCGCTTCGCCAAAGCGATGCGCCCAGATGTCCCGGCGGTCGTCATCAGGCCGGAAATCGAAAAAAGGCTCCGGCGCGCCGAGCGTCATGGGCGCCTGGAACCAGACCTGATTGTCCGCCTCAACGCCGAGCCGGAACGCCGCCTCAATAGGCATGCCCTGCATCGGGTTGGAAAACTTGGCCCATGGCTCGCCGGTGGCGTTGCCCCAGTCCGTCGCCGCCCAATAGGGCGCGGACATCGGCGTCAGATCGTCGACGGAACGGATCACCGCCGCATTGGCCGACTGAAGATCCATGGTGCGCACGATGTCGTATTTGGAAACGGCCTCGATGAATTTCGGATTATAGATCTTTCCGGCCTTGAACGCCTCTTCGTTCTCGGCGCGGTAAAGATGCAATGACTTCAACGGACCGTTCAGACGGCGCAACTGAAGTCGCGAATGATCCGGCGTTCTGCCGCGCTTGAAGTCGCGCGTGAAGACGATGCTGTTTTTCGTTTCCGGCCATTGCATTTCGCGGGACAGAAACTCGATCATGAAATCGGCGTCGCCTTCCCATTCCAGCACCCATTCGCCGTCCCAGTGAAGCCGCATTTCGGAAGAGTTGCCGGGAAAATAGATGCCGCCGCGCAGCCAGGCGCCGTCAGGCAGATGGGTGGGCAGCATGGTCTCCGGATCGATGACGCCCGCCGCCATCAGATCTTTCGTCCCCATGTTTCCCGTATCCCACGGAATGCCGCCGCCATGGATGAGATCGATGAAAGGCTCTTCAATATTGAAGGTCGCAGGGAACCATGGCCCCACCTGCATCAAAGGCGGCTGGGGCTCGGCTTTTTCCGCGGGCGCGGACGACGCAGATGTGCGGACCAGCGGCGCCTCTCCATCGGCCGCCTCTGCGCCATTAGCGATCTTCGGCTCGGCAGCGGTGGAGTCGCCTCCCGCGCCGCACGCACTCACGGCCACGGCGAGCAAAGCGGCGGCGAATACTCTCAGACTGCGCAACATGGGCGACCCTCCGGCGTGTTTCTTATGCGGTTATCCTTAGCAAGGATTGCGCCCCGGCGGCAAAGAACCGGGCGTTAACGATACAACATCTGGAGGAAAAACTGGCAGGGGCGGAGGGACTCGAACCCCCGGCCCTCGGTTTTGGAGACCGATGCTCTACCAACTGAGCTACACCCCTAGGCCAGCCCCTTGCATTAAGGCCGGTGCGCAGCGCTTTCAATAGGCATTTGAGCTTTTTCAGCCGTCGAGCCAGTCAAGAACGGCGTCAGCGGCCATTTCCGCCGCCGGGCGCGTTCCTCCGGTCCAGCCGCGCACGATCTCCGGCAGGGCGGAAAGCTGGGCCTCGCGCGCCGGTCCGCCCTTTAAAAGCCCGATCAGGGCCGGGGCCATCAGCTCCGCCCGGCAGCGCCGCTGCAGGAATTCCGGGATCACCTCGCGGTCCGCCGCAATATTGGCGAGGGCCGCATAGCGGATGGTGAAGATCGCCCGCACCCACATCTCGGTCAGGAAATCGAGCTTGTAGGCGATGACCATGGGCGTGCCCATGATCGCAAGTTCTGCGGCGGCCGTGCCCGAAGCGGCGAGCGCGGCGTCCGCGGCCGCGAAGGCGTCGAGACGGTCTTCGCCCTCCACGATTACCGGCGCACCCGGCCAGCCCGCGAGATAGTCCGGCAGATCTTTCGCCACCGACGGCGCGGCCGGAACAACGATACGCAGATCAGGAACCGCCTCCGCGGCGCGCTGCACCGTTTCCCGGAAAGGAGCGCCAAGGTGTGCGAGTTCGCTCGCCCTACTGCCGGGCAGGACGGCAAGCAAGGGCCCCTCGCTCAATCCGAATTTACGGCGAAACGCCGCGCGGTCAATTTTGCGATCGCGGGCCGCCTGAAAACCGGGATGACCCACAAAGCGCGCTCTCGCCCCGGCTTTTTCGAAATAAGGCGTCTCGAAATCGAAAAGACACATGACGCCGTCAAACAGCCGCGCCGCCTTTTCCGCGCGCTTCGGCCGCGAGGCCCAGACCTGCGGCGCCACATATTTAAAGCGTTTGACCTCCGGCGCCTTGCGTTCGAATTTTTCAGCAGCAATGCGCGCAAATGACCAGCTATCGATAAAGATGGCGCCCGTTGGCTTTTCTTCGGCAGCGAGTTCGGCCAGCGCGTCCGCCGCTTTTAACGCGCGCGGTAAAAGGCTTAGCGCAGCAACAGGTCCCAGAACCGAAAAAGGCGCGATGTCGAAAAGACTTTTCAGCCCTTGCTTTTCCATAAGCGCGCCGCCGCAGCCGATAAACTCCACATCCGGCCGCTTCTCCCGCAGCGCCTTCATCAGCGCCGCACCCAACGCATCCGCCGACGCCTCCAGGGCGCAAAGAAGAATTTTCATGGCGCTTTCCCCTAGAGCCCGACCCAGCACCTGCCAAAGCTCTGCAAAGTCGGGTTGTCAGACGTTCGCCAGCCGGGAAACGATGCGTCTCGGGCTCTAAAATAAAAGAACAAGAGCCTGGCGCCGCATCGTGCTATGGCTGGCTGACGTCTGATCATTTTGACTTTAGCTCCTTTGCAGGATTTTTGATCAGGCTCTTAGCGGGGCGCGATTTCCTGCGCCGTAAATCCGTAGACGAACAATCCCTTGTCATCGGCAAGCGCCGCGACCTCGTCCACATCGATGATAAGCGCTACGCCCGACTCGATCGCAACGCCGGCGAGGCCCGCTTGCGCCGCGCGGCGAATGGTTTCGGTCCCGATGACAGGCAGATCGATGCGCAATTCCTGTCCGGGCTTGGGGCGCTTTACAAGAACGCCGCCGCGCGCGATCCCATTCTGGAGGTTCGCGCACCGGTCAAGCATCGCATCCGTGCCTTCGGCCGCCTCAATCGCGAGGACGAGACCGTTGGCAACGACCGCGCCCTGCCCCACGTCAAAAGGACCAAGCGCATGAACCAGTTCCGCCGCCTTGCGCATGTCGTCGAAATTGGCGTCCGAGGGCGTATAGGCGCCGAACGCGCCGGCGCGCGCCGTCAGTTCCTGCACAGCCTCCTCAACGCCGATGACGATCATGCCTTCGGATTCAAGCGTTTCCACGAGCACCGACAAGATCGCGCCGTCGCCCCGCGCAGCAGCGGCGACGATCTTCGGCAGGAGCGCCGCACCGCGCCAATCCGCTTTCAGAGCCGAAAAATCCGGACGCTGAACAATCCCCGCAAAGACGGCGGCGTCGCAATTTTCCTGTTTCAGGATGCGGATGATCTTGCCCGCCTCGCCGATGGCGCAATCGTCGCCAGGCGCGTCGGCCAGCGAAGGGTCAGCCGCCCCTCGCAGCCGGATCACATGATGGTCGGCGCCCTGGGCCGCACAGGCCGCAGCAATGCGAACCGGCAAGGCGCCGCCGCCGGCAATCACGCCGAGCTTTTTCCAGCGTGCCATCAGTCCTCGCGCGCCGCCGTCATCAACGACCGGGCCTTGCCTGAATCGATAAATTCGAGCACGCAGGCCACTTCCGGACTGGCGCTGTATTTTTCCCGCACCGCTTCAAGGCGATCCTTGAAAACGCCTTCGCCGGAAAAAAGCATGCGATAGGCGGCGCGCAGATCGTGAATCGCCGCACGCGAAAAACCGCGGCGCTTGAGCCCCACCACATTGAGCCCCACAAGGCGCGCATGATTTCCCACGGCCGATGCGAACGGAATGATGTCGCTTGTCACTGCGGCGCAGCCGCCGACGAAGGCGTGATCGCCAATGCGGCAATGCTGATGAATAGCGCACATGCCGCCAAGAAAAGCCTGATCGCCGATGTGAACATGTCCGCCGACGGCGGCTCCGTTGGCGAGGATGACCTTGTCTCCGACGCGGCAGTCATGGGCGATATGAGAGCCCACCATGAAGAACCCGCCATCGCCGACGCGGGTCAATGCGCCGCCCGCGATGGTGCCGCGATGCATGGTGACATGCTCGCGAATAATATTGCCGGCGCCGATGACGAGGCGGGCGCCGTCGCCATTGCAGCCGAGATGTTGCGGCGGCTCGCCAAGCACGCAGAAAGAATAGACTTGCGTCCGCGCCCCGATCTCGGTCTCGCCGTCAATCACCACATGGCTTTTAAGAACCACACCGTCATGGATCCGCACGTCAGGCCCGACGCGGCAATAAGGGCCGATCTCTGCGTCGCCGATTTCGGCGCCGTCCTCGATTATGGCTGTCGGATGAACCTTCATGAACGCAACACTTAAAGCGGCTGGGAAAGCATGGCGGAGAACTGAGCTTCGGCGACTTTCTTGTCGTCAACCGTTGCGACGCCCTCGAACCGCCAGACCGGCGGCCGTCGCTGAACCGTCCTGACGGCGATCCGCAATTGATCGCCTGGCACGACAGGACGGCGGAAGCGCGCCTTGTCGACCCCCATGAAAAGAACGATCTTTCCTTCGGTGTCGAGATTTTCCGTATACGACGTATAGGCCGCGGCGGTCTGCGCCATGGCTTCGATCATGAAAACGCCGGGCAAAACCGGCTTTTCGGGAAAGTGTCCCTGAAAAATCTGGTCGCCATAGGAGACATTCTTGATACCCACAGCGCCTTCGCCCGGGACAATGTCCACCAGCCGGTCCACGAGAAGGATCGGATATCGATGCGGCAGGATCCGCATGATGTCGTCAATTTCAAGGACCGTTTTTCCGGGTTCGACTTTGGACATGTGGCTATCCGTTCCTTTTTTTCGCCATTTTCGCCAGCGCCGCAGTTTCGCGCAACCATTCCTTGACCGGACGGGCCGGCCGCCCGCCCCATGTCTCCCCGGCCGGCACGTCGCGCATATGCCCTGACCCGGCGGCCAGCATGGCGCCCGGACCAATGGTTAAATGGTCTGCAAGCCCCACTTGCCCGCCCATCATGACGCCATCGCCGATGACGCAACTGCCTGAGATTCCACATTGAGCGGCAATCACGCAATTGCGCCCGAGGCGCACGTTGTGGCCGATTTGCACAAGATTGTCGATCTTGGCGCCGTCCCCGATAATGGTGTCTTCAAGCGCCCCGCGATCGATGGTCGTGTTTGCGCCGATTTCCACGTCGTTTCCGATCACCACGCGCCCGAGTTGCGGAACCTTGACGAGCCCTTCAGGGCCCGGAACAAAGCCGAAGCCGGACTGGCCGATCCGCGCCCCGGGCAGGACCCTCACATTGGCGCCGATCAGCGCATGGGTAATCGTGACGTCATGGCCAATCATGGCGCCGGCGCGAATGACGACGCCGGGACCGATATAAGCGCCGGGGCCTATTTCCGCGTCATTTGCGATTTCGGCCGTCGCCGCAATATGAGCGGCATCATGCACGCCGGGAGGCCGCACCGTCGCTTCCTGCGTAGAGGTCTGCGAGCGATGAAGCCGTGCGCCCAACAAGGCAAAGGCGAGCCGCGGTTGACGAACCACAGCAACTGCGCCCGCATGATGCGGCGCCGCGCCCTCGCCATCCTCGGGGATGAAACACAGCCCGAACGCCTTGTCGGCCAACGCAGCCATGGCGCCCGTCTTTTCGCAATAAACTATTGCGCCCTGTTCGGCCGCGCCAAGCGCTGCGACGTGGCTTAAGAACGCCTTTGGATCGCCGTGAATGAGCCGCGCGCCGGCGATGGCGACGGCGTCCGCCACGCTAAGGGGCTCAGTTGTTTCAAAAAAGCGACTGTCCGGCATGAAGCGTCACTCCTGAAATACGAAACGGCCGACGCATAAGGCCGGCCGTTCCGTTCAAATTATCGAAGCGCAACTTACTTCCTGTTGGCGGCGGCCTTCGCCTGCGCTTCCTGAATCTGTTTTTCGATCTCGGCGAGAGAAACTTTCTCCACCTCAACCGTCGACATTTTCTTGTCGAGCGCAGCAATGACTTCCTGCGTGACGTCAGTTTCCGGCGCGGCGTACATGACCGCCGAACGGTCAAGAAGAATGGTGGCGCCGCGTTTTTCGACGATATCTTTCAGGATCGGCTGGCTTTCCACCAGGATTTTCGCCTGCGCCTGCTGGACGGCGGCGGAGAAAGCCTGTTCCATGATCTGAACGCGCTGCGGCAAGCCATATTGATACCGGCCGGCCAGCTCCTGTTCTTTCTGCTTGCGCACCTCGTCAGACATGAGCGAGGCGTTTTTCTGAAAGCTCTCGATATCTTTCTTGAGCTTGTCCGCTTCCGCTTCGAGCTCTTTCTCGACATTTTTCTTCACGTCCTCAGCCTGGCTCGGGATGGTCTTGCCGGCCTTGGTCTGAGAAACGATTTTTGCGCGGTCGACGATCAGAATGACCGGCGCTTTGCCGTTATTCTGCGCTTCAGCGCCATTGACGAGCGCACCGCCCGCGAGACCCGCTACAGCGAGCATGATCGCACCGGCGACCGCAAAAAGTTTATTCTTCATCTTACACCTCTACCTAAAAGTTGGTCCCCGCGCTGAAACGGAACCCCTCCGTCTGGTCATATTCTTCTTTGCGGATGATTTTGGCGAAATCAAAGCGAACCGGCCCAAAAGGCGAATCCCAGCTCACCGACACGCCCGCCGTCACTCTGAGCGCCAGATCATCCTGAATCGGCGCCAGATCACCAATACCATCCCCGTCAGTATCGACAAAATAACCCGGATTGTTGTTCAGGGCCTTGGTTGATTCATCCACCAATCCGACCGTGCCAAAATCACTGAACAACGACGCCCGAATGCCATACTGGTCAGGCAATGGCAATGGCAGGAGAATTTCCGCCGTGCCAATGGCGTAGGCCTTCGCTCCGATCGCCTGTCCGACAATGTTGCCGCCATTATCCACCCGCGGCGTAACGCCGAGCAAATCGCCCGTGGTGGGATCGATGATCGGGGAGCCGGACAAATATCGCGGCCCGACGCCCGCCACCTCGAAACCGCGGAAGGTGGACGCCCCCTCAAAGAAGCGGTCGGACAAACGAACATTATCCCCGCTCCAGCCATCAATATATCCAACGCGGCCTTTAAGGGATCCGATGAAATCTCCGATAATCGGGTGATACCAGGCGCCGTTCAGCTCTGTCTGGTAATAATTCACGTCGCCGCCCAGGCCAGCCACGCCGACGCTCGCGCTGCCGCGCCAGCCGCGCCGCGGCGTGATGGGATCGTCGCGGGTGTCAAAGCTGAGACTGAAGCCCACAAGCGAAGTCACGAAGTCGCCGCGCGATTCGCAAGTCGGCGTCAGAGACTGGATAACGAAATCACAAAGATTCGCCGTAACATTGTTTCCTGGCACCCCATTGAATGAGCCCGGAACGATATTCTCCGCCATGGCTCCGGGCGCGAGAACGGACAGCGGATCAGCGGGATCCGCCACGAACTGGGTGTTCAACGTGTCGATCTTCACACTATCGCGGGTCAGGAGATAATTGATCCCGCCCCGGCCATATTCGGACACCTGGAAGCCGGCATTGAGACCGAAACCGATCCGGTTCCGGATAAAGCCCGACTCCCTGAAGTTCGTACGCTGATTGAAAATCGAGCCGCCGGCCGCAAGGTTGCGGTCGAGGAAATAAGGCTGGGTGAAGCGAAGATCGACTTGACGCGTGCGCGAAGACGCCTGCACGCGGAACCGCAAATATTGCCCGCGGCCGAGAAGATTGCGCTCTTCCACCGAGACATCGACAATGAAGTTCTCCGTCGACGAAATACCGACGCCGAGGCTGAGCGAGCCGGTGGATTGCTCCTCCACCATGACGTCAAGTTCGGTACGGTCCGGCGCCGAACCCGGCTTTTCCTCGATGCTGACTTCCTTGAAATATCCGAGCGACCGAACGCGCGCCCTTGAGCGATCAACGAGGACACGGTTGAAGGCGTCGCCTTCAGCCAGACGGATCTCGCGGCGAATGATCTTGTCGAGCGTGCGGGTGTTTCCCTTGATGTTGATGCGGTCGACATAGACGCGCGGCCCTTCATTCACCTCGAAAATAAGATCGATGGTGTTGGAGTCCTCATGGCGAATGAGACGCTGATTGACGTCCACAAAAGCGTAGCCCGCCGTGCCGGTGGCGAAGGTGATCGATTCAACCGCCTTTTCGACCCGTTCTGAGTCGAAGGTGTCGCCTTCCCTGATAGGAACAAAATTCCGAAGCGCTTCAGCGTTGAGTTTCGCCAGCGTGGTTTTTACGCGAACATCGCCGATGGTGTATTTCGGCCCCTCATCAACGGTGAAGGTGATGAAGAAGTCCTTGCGGTCCGGCGTCAATTCGGCGACGGCGGAGACAACCTGGAAGTCGGCATAACCGTTTTTACCGTAATGCTCGCGCAATAGCTGGCGCTCATATTCGAGACGGTCAGGATCGTAATTGTCGTAGCTTGTGAAAAACCGCCACCAGCGGCTTTCCTTGGTCAGGATCACGCCGCGAAGCTCGTTATCCGTGAAGATATCGTTGCCGATGAAATTGACCTTCGCGATGCCGGTCTTCGGCCCTTCGTCGATTTCATAAATGACGTCGATGCGGTTCTGCTCGAGCGGCTTCACCTTCGGCGTCACGATGGTCGCAAAGCGACCCTTGGCGCGATAAAGCTCGATTATCTTCTGAACGTCGGACTGCACTTTCGCGCGCGTATAGACTGTGCGCGGCGCCAGTTGCAGCTCCGGTTCAAGCTTGTCGTCCTTGATGCGCCGGTTGCCCTCATAGATCACCTGGTTGACGATCGGATTTTCGTCCACGGTGATAAGCAGCGTGTTGTCCGGCCGCATTTCCAGTTTGACGTCGGAGAAGAGACCCGTCCGGAAAAGCGTCTTCAGCGAGAGATCGAGAAGCTCCTGATCCGCCGGCATGCCTGGCTGCAAGGGGAGATAAGAGCCAACGGTCTCCGCCTCGATGCGCTGATTGCCGGTAACCACCACGCCCTGAATGATCGGCGCCGGCGTCGGCCGGAACAATTCTTCCGCTGTCAGGCCTGGCGTTGTCTGCCCCTGCTGTGGCTGGGCCGCCGCCTCTTGCGCGCTCGCGGCGCCAATGCAGACGAGAACGGCCGCTCCCAGTCCTGCAAATGCGCGCCCCACAATAGCGCGAATGTCGCCCCCCGACTTGTACAAACTCATGCCGCCGCCCTAGCTGATGGATGAAAGGAGATTATTGATATCGTTCCAGGTCACAAAAATCATGAGCGACGCCAGCAGGACGATGCCCAAACGAAAGCCGATCGCCTGCGCCCGAGCCCCCAAGGGACGCCCGGCAACGGCTTCATATGCGTAATACATCAGATGGCCGCCGTCGAGAACCGGCACAGGCAAGAGATTCAGGAATCCGATGGAAACCGACACAACCGCAGAGAGAAAAATGAAGTCGATAAGGCTCGAACGAAGCTTGAACAGAAAGCCCGGCGGTTCGCGATAAGACGAATCATCGAAACCGGACATCACCGACTGCCCGGCATATTGCGCCATTTTAATGGGCCCGCCGAGCTGACTCGCATCTTCCTTGCCGAGCACGATCTTGCCGATATAGCGAACAGTGAGCGCTAATATCCTGCCAAGCTCGCCGAATCCTGCAGCGACGGCTTCAACCGGACCATATTTGCGAAAGCTGTAATATTCCTGCGAAGGCGGCGCGATGCCAAGCTGCCAACGCTCGATCTTGTTGCCGTAACGGTCCGTATCCTCGATGCGCCGCGGACTGGCGACGATGCTCACTGTCTCGCCGCCGCGGTCCACCTCAAAACGCATCTCGCCGCCGCCGCTCACCAGAACCGCATCATAAAGGTCGCCGAATTTTTCAATACGCTGCCCGTTGGCGGAAACGATTCGGTCGCCCGCCTCAAAGCCCGCCATCGCGGCCGGACTTTCTTCCGCGACCCCGCCGACAACGGGTTCGATCATGCCGCGGCCGAGCGTCATGAAGAGCACGGTGAAAATTGCAACCGCGAGAACGAAATTGGCGAGAGGTCCGGCCGCGACTACGGCGGCGCGCGCCCAGACCGGCTTGAAGTGGAAACAGACCTTGCGTTCTTCCGCGCTCATGCCGCCGGCGATTTCATCCGCCTCGCGCGGCCCGGGAAATTGAGTCGTCGCCGGCCGTTGCGCCGCTTCCGCCGGTCCCTGAGATGCGGCGTTCAGATCGCCGAAAAACTTTACATATCCGCCAAGCGGCAATGAGGAGATGCGCCACTCCGTGCCCTTGCGGTCCACCCATTTCAGAATCGGTTTGCCGAAACCGATGGAGAACACGTCCACCTTGACGCCAAGAAGCCGCGCCACGGAGAAATGTCCGTATTCATGAAAGAAAACGATGATCATCAGCAATACCGCAAAAGCGATGATCGAGATCGGCAGGATAAGAAATGTTTCCAGCATGGTCTGTCAGGCGGCGCCTTGTCTCATAACTTCATTCGTCACGCCGCCGCACGGGCGGCGACGCATTCTTCCGCCATGGCGCGCGCCCTTGCGTCCGCGTCCATGGCTTCCTCCAGCGTGGACAGTCGCGCTGGCGTGTTGAGGCGCCCGGATTGTTCCAGTACCTGCTCGGAAATTGCGGCGATATCAAGAAATTTGATCCCGCCATCCAGAAAAGCCGCCACGGCCACCTCATTGGCGGCGTTGAGGACCGCCGGCATGATCCCGCCCGCCGAGATCGCCTCCCGCGCGAGATGAAGCGCCGGAAACCTTATTAAATCAGGGTCTTCGAACGTCAATCTGGCCACTTTGGCGAAGTCAAGCTGAGCGCTCGGGCTTGAGGTGCGCTTCGGCCAGGCGAGCGTGGTGGCGATGGGCGTTCTCATATCCGGCGTGCCAAGCTGCGCCAGCACCGAGCCGTCGCAATACTCCACCATGGAATGAATCACCGATTGCGGGTGAACGAGAATTTCAATTTTTTCATGGTCGACCGGGAAGATGTGCGAAGCCTCGATGAGTTCGAGGCCCTTGTTCATCATGGTTGCGGAATCGACGGAAATCTTGGCGCCCATGGACCAGTTGGGATGCGCCACCGCCTGCGCCGGCGTCGCCTCGCTCATGGCCTCGCGCGTCCAGGTGCGGAAAGGCCCGCCCGATGCGGTGAGGATCAATCGTGACACGCGCTCGGGCTGGTCGAAATCGAAGACCTGAAAAATCGCATTATGTTCGGAGTCGACGGGGAGCAGCGCGCCGCCGCCTTCCCGAATTGCCTTGGTCACAACATCGCCCGCGCAGACCAGACATTCCTTGTTGGCGAGCGCGATATCGGCGCCGCGCAAGGCGGCTTTCAAGGTCGGTCTCAATCCCGCGGCGCCGACAATCGCCGCCATCACCCAGTCGGCGTCGCGCGAGGCGGCTTCTTCAACCGCGGCTTCGCCGGCGCCGGTTTCGATGCCTGTGCCCGCAAGCGCCGAAGCGAGTTCGTCGCCCATGCTCTCATCAGCGACCGCGACGAATTTCGGTTTGAACTTCTTCGCCTGCTCCGCAAGCTTTTCCACATTGCGGTTGGCGGTGAGCGCTTCGATTTCAAAATCGGTTTCGCCGAGCTCGCCCGCATGGTCGAGCACGCTTAAGGTCGACTCGCCGATGGAGCCGGTCGACCCCAGAATCGTAATGCGCCGCCGGGCCCCGGCCCTTCGCGTTTCCGTCATCCCCTTGATCACCCCTGAATCCTTTCCCCCAGCATATAGAGGAGAACGCCTGCCGTCATCGCTGAAGTGGCGAAAATCATGCCGTCGAGCCGGTCCAGGGCCCCGCCATGGCCCGGAATGAAGCCCGAAATGTCTTTCAGGCCGAAATGACGCTTGATTCCGGACTCAAACAGGTCGCCGAGCACGGAAGCAGCGCCGAGAACCCCGCCGATCGAGGCATAGATCAGCGCCGCAGCAGGCCCATAAGCCCAGGCCCCGAAGACCGCGCCAACGATGCAGCCGCCCAGAACCCCGCCGCCGATCCCCGCCCAGGTTTTCGACGGCGACAGCGCATAGCTGACCTTCGGCCCGCCAATGAACTTGCCGAACAGAAAGGCGCCCGAATCCGCTGCCCAGACAACGCCATAGAGAAGAAATGACAGCGCCCGTCCCGATGGCGCATCGAGACGCAGCCAGATGAGGGCAATGCAGGGAATGATGATGTAAAAGGCGGCGAAGCCGCTCCAGACGCCAATGCCGCTATGGCGCTTGGCGAACCATGCGCTGACAAGACCGCCCGCCGCTGCGCAAAACAGCGCCGCGTCATATTGGTCCGCGGCCGCGAAATACATCGCCGCCGCCGAGGCGACGACCAGCGCGTAAAACGCATGACTGAAAGATCGCCGCTCCACCATACGCGACCATTCGAAGGCCATAATAACGGCCGCAAAAGCAATCATCGCCGCAAAGGCCGCGCCGCCCTGATATACAATGGCGATCACCAGCGGCATGAGGATCGCCGCCGACAAGACGCGCTTGGTGAGCGCCCCCGCGGAAGGCGGTCTTGCAGCGTCAAGCTTGTCGACGGAGGGAGACATGGGGCCGGTTGTCAATTGCCGCCGACGCCGCCATAGCGGCGTTCGCGGCGGTAATATTCTTCAATCGCGCCGGCGAAAACCTCTTTGCTGAAGTCCGGCCACAACACGTCGAGAAATACATATTCCGCATAGGCCGCCTGCCACAGGAGGTAGTTGGAAATACGTTTTTCACCGCTCGTTCGGATGACAAGATCCGGGTCCGGACAATCCTTGGTGTCAAGAAAAGTTTCGAAGGTTTTTTCCGTTATGTCTTCGGGCTTCAGGGCGCCGGACGCGGCTGTTTTCGCCGCGGCGCGCGCCGCGCGAACGATCTCGTCGCGCCCGCCATAGTTAAACGCAATTTGCAGCACAAAACTGGCGTTGTCTCGCGTCTCGCTTTCGGCGCGATGGACAAGCGCCTTCAGATCCATGGAAAGATTGTCGCGATCGCCGATTATAACGACCTTACAGCCTTCTCGTTTCAGTTTGGGCAGGTCGTCGACGATGAACTGGCGTAAAAGCCCCATGAGATCGCGCACTTCCCCGGCAGGCCGGCGCCAGTTTTCCGTCGAGAAAGAATAAAGCGTCAGATATTGCAGGCCGAGATCGCGGGCGGCCTCAACCGCGCGGCGGGCGGCTTCGACGCCGGCCTTGTGGCCTTCGGTGCGAGCAAGCCCCCTCGCCTTCGCCCAGCGGCCATTGCCGTCCATGATGATGGCCACATGTTTGGGCGCGGGAACGCCGCCATCCTCGACGGGCCCGGCGGACGGCGCAGGCGCGGCGCTCACAGAAATGCTCCGTTCACGCTGATCGTCGATATTATATGATGACGGTCTTTACCCAATGTCCTTTTCCCGTTACTGCGGCGCCGTCGCCTCAGACCTGCATGATTTCCGCTTCTTTGGTCTCGTAAGCCTCGTCGACCTTTTTGACCATTTCGTCGGTCAGCTTCTGCACTTCTTCCGAAAGCTTCTTCTGCTCGTCTTCGCCGCCTTCGGCTTTCTTCACCGCTTCCATGCCTTCGCGGCGCACATTGCGGATGGCGACCTTGGCCTGCTCAGCATATTTCGCCGCCACCTTGGCGAGTTCCTTCCTGCGTTCCTCCGTCAGCGGAGGAATGGGAATGCGCACATTCTGGCCGTCAACGACCGGATTGACGCCGATGCCCGCCTCGCGAATGGCTTTTTCAACCGCGCCGACAAGCGACTTGTCCCAGACATTGATGGTGATCATGCGCGGCTCCGGCACGGAGATGGTGCCAACCTGGGTCATGGGCATTTTCGAGCCATAGGCGTCGACGTCGATAGGCTCCACAAGCTGGGCGTTGGCCCGGCCGGTGCGGAGGCCGGAAAATTCCGATTTCAGCGAGGCGAGCGCGCCTTCCATACGTTTGCGCAGCTCTTTGATATCCGCCATGTCGTCCTGCTCCTGTTATTCTTATCAACTGATTTTACGTTGAAATCTTGTTTCTGTCTTGTCCGGATCAAGGCTTCTCGTCGCTGATCACAGTAGAGGCGCCCTCTCCTGTCAGCGCTCCGACGATCCCGCCGCGCTCGCCGATGGGGAAGACGACGATGGGAATCCCGCTCTCCCGGGTCAGGGAGATCGCCGCCTGGTCCATCACCTTCAGATCGCGCATCAGGACTTCGTGATAGCTCAGATGTTCGAATCGTTCGGCCTCCGGGTCCTTTTTGGGATCGGCGGAGTAAACGCCGTCGACCTGCGTGCCTTTCAAAAGCGCGTCGCAGCCCATTTCGGCCGCGCGCAGCGCAGCGGCCGTGTCGGTCGTAAAAAACGGATTGCCGGTGCCGGCGGCGAAAATAACGATCCGCCCCTTTTCCATGTGGCGCAAGGCGCGGCGGCGAATATAGGGCTCGCAGATCGCCGTCATCTCAATGGCGGACAAAACGCGGGTGTACTGGCCGATTCTTTCCAGCGCGTTCTGTACGGCGAGCGCGTTCATGACCGTCGCCAGCATGCCCATATAATCGGCGCTCGCACGCTCCATGCCCTGCGCCGCGCTGGACACGCCCCGGAAAATGTTGCCGCCGCCGATCACAAGGCACATTTCGACGCCGAGTTCTTTCGCCTCTTTCACCTCCGAGGCGATGCGCTTCACGGTCTCGTTGTCGATGCCGTACAGACCTTTGCCCATCAGCGCCTCGCCGCTGATCTTCAGGAGGACGCGCCGGTAGCGCAGCGGTTTGTCCGACGTCGCTTCGGCTGAAGGCTGAGACATGGGTGCTGGTTCCTCTACTCTGACCGCCGGGAAAAGACGCGGCCACCCTAAGCCCGGTTGGCGGCGATTGGCAGCCCCTAAAAGACCGCTTATTCTCAGTAAAAACGCCGCGGAGGGTCTTATCCCCCGCGGCGCTTTTGAAGCTTTTGCGCGCGGGCGTCAAACAGGCCCGCATGAGCGTTAGTCTTCGTCGTCGCTCTTCTCAACGCCTTCGCCCAGTTCGAGGCGGACAAAACCCGCCAGCTCGACCGGCGCGCCAACATCCTTGGCGGCGTTTTCGATGATCTTGCCCACCTTGGTCTCGCCGTCGATGACGAAGATCTGCTCCAGCAGGACCGATTCTTCGTAGAATTTCCGGAGGCGGCCTTCGACCATCTTCTCGATAATGTTTTCCGGCTTGCCGGAAGAGCGCGCCTGGTCGGCGAGGACTTCCTTTTCCTTGTTGACGACATCCTGGTCGAGCTCGTCGACTTTCGCTGCGAGCGGACGGGCCGCCGCCACATGCATGGCGATCTGCTTGCCGAGCGCTTCGAGCTTGGCTTTGTCGCCAGACGATTTGAGACCGACGATGACGCCGATCTTGCCGGCGCCGTCCGTCACCGGACCATGCACGTAAGAGGCGATCACACCCTCATCGACAGTGAGACCGTCGGCGCGGCGCAGGCCGATATTCTCGCCGATCTGGCCGACCATCTCGGCAATATGCTCATCGACTGACTTGCCCGCGCCCGGATAGGTTTCCGCACGGAGCTTTTCGAGATCGCCGGCGACGCCGATCGCCGTGTTGGCGATGTCGCGCACCATCTTCTGGAACACATCGTTGCGCGCAACGAAGTCGGTTTCCGAATTGACCTCAACGACAACGCCCGTGGCGCCCGATGCATTGGGCTCGACGGCGACAGCGACGAGACCTTCGCTCGCCGTGCGGCCGGCTTTTTTCGCAGCTTTCGAAAGGCCTTTCTTGCGCAGCCAGTCAACGGCGGCGTCCATGTCGCCATTGGTTTCCTGCAAAGCGGTTTTGCAATCCATCATGCCGGCGCCGGTCATCTCGCGAAGTTGCTTCACGGTCGCAGCGGTAATGCCAGACATTGTCTTCTCCTTTACGTTTCAGTCGTCGCGCCTTTTCGGGCGCTTTAATCGGGTTTTGTGACCATAAGGCGACAGCCGGGCCCGGAAGATTTTCCGCGCCCGCGCATGCCCGCCTCGGTCGGCGAATGCGTCAGGCGCTGGCCGCTTCGGCCTGTTGCGCGTCGGATTTCGGTTCTTCTTCAGAAACCGCGGGCTCCGCCGGGGCTTCTTCCATCTCGCCAAGATCGACGCCCAGGGCCGCCTGGCCTTCGCCGATGCCGTCGAGCACCGCATCCGCAACGAGATTGCAGTAAAGCGAGATCGCGCGGGATGCGTCGTCATTGCCCGGGATCACGTAATCAATGTTGTCCGGATCGCAATTGGTGTCGACGATGGCGACGACCGGGATGCCGAGCTTTCTGGCTTCCTGGATCGCGATCGCTTCTTTCTTCACATCGATGACGAACATCAGGTCCGGCAGGCCGCCCATTTCGCGGATGCCGCCGAGAGACGCCTCGAGACGGTCGCGATCGCGGCCGAGCATCATCTGTTCTTTTTTCGTAAGGCCTGAGGCCGCGCCGCCGGCGAGACGCTCTTCCATGTCCTTCAGACGACGGATGGAGTTGGAAATCGTCTCCCAGTTGGTCAGCGTGCCGCCGAGCCAGCGCACATTCATGTAATATTGCGCACAGCGGCTCGCCGCTTCCGCGACTGGGCTCTGCGCCTGGCGCTTGGTGCCGACGAAGAGGACGCGGCCGCCGCCGGAGACGACGTCGCGCACCTTGACCAGCGCCTGGTGAAGCAGGGGCACGGTCTGCGACAGATCGAGGATGTGGATGCCGTTGCGTTCGCCGAAGATGTAGTTCTTCATCTTCGGGTTCCAACGATGGGTTTGGTGTCCGAAATGGACGCCAGCTTCAAGCAGCTGGCGCATGGAATATTCTGGCAGCGCCATTGGTAGTCTCCTTTAAGTTTTACCGCCGCGGCGCGCTGAAAATCCGGATGGCTCGAAAGCCGCCAGACACTTAAGGATCACGCCGCGTGTGAGATGGCGCGCGCTATACGCCCTCTTTCCCCAGGGCGCAAGGCGTTCAGGGGCGGAAAATGGCGGCGATTTAGCCCTTTCTCCCCCCGTTTACGGGGGGAGTGTCCCCGAAGGGGACGAGGGGGGCTGCGGC
>MDTA01213655.1_pt1 | contig 91727 bp, 73 predicted proteins | sample 811151 | NCBI WGS metagenome assembly MDTA01 (sample SAMN05326648, study PRJNA326480) | marine metagenome | isolation source: seawater | place: Indian Ocean: South | collected 2010 | reverse complement strand
ATGAGCCTCTGGATCTGAATATTTCCCGTTGCCGCCTGATGACCGCCGGTCCGAAAGATCAGACTCCGCCATCCGGTCGTATCAAGGTGGCCACAAAATTCGTCAATCTGGCCCGCCGATATTATTCGGCCCAGGGGCGTCAGGCAGACATCATCAAGCTCTACGGAGCCATGGAACTGGCCCCGATTCTTGGTCTGGCCGACGAGATCGTCGACATTGTGGATACCGGCAACACGCTGAAGGCGAATGGCCTCGAAGCCCGAGAGCTGATTGAGCATATCAGCAGCCGTCTGGTGGTTAATCGCGCGTCCATGAAGATGAAACACGAGCGCATCAACCCCATAATTGAAAAGATGTCTGAAGCCGTTGAGAAACGCCGGCTCTGAATTCGAGCCGGTCAGCAGTAGTTAGTTGTTAATCCCATACAGGATTTGAGATATGACCGCCAAGATCACCCGATTGAACGCTTCCCAAAGTGACTTTAACGATGCGTTGGCCAAACTGCTGGCCTGGGACGACAGCGTTGATCATCAGGTGAACGAGTCGGTGCGTCATATCCTGCATGAGGTGAAAACCCGCGGCGACCAGGCGGTTCTGGAATTTACCGAAAAGTTCGATCGCCTGAAGATTGGCTCCGTGGCCGAGCTGGAAATGAGTCAGGACCGTTTGCAGCAGGCACTCGAAGCGATTCCGCAGGATCAGCGCGTTGCACTGGAAAAAGCCGCTGAGCGGATCCGTGATTATCACGAGCGCCAGAACCAGAAGTCATGGCAGTATGAAGACGAGGACGGAACCGTGCTCGGCCAGAAGGTAACGCCGCTGGATCGGGCGGGCCTGTACGTGCCCGGCGGCAAAGCCGCCTATCCGTCCTCGGTGCTGATGAACGCTATTCCTGCCAAGGTTGCTGGCGTCAGTGAAGTGGTAATGGTTGTTCCGACACCGGATGGTGTGGTGAACGACATGGTCCTGGCCTCCGCAGCGATTGCCGGTGTTGACCGCGTGTTTACCGTTGGTGGCGCCCAGGCCGTCGGCGCGCTGGCCTATGGCACGGAAACGATCCCGGCAGTGGATAAAATCGTCGGCCCCGGCAACATTTTCGTCGCCACCGCCAAGCGCGAAGTTTTCGGCGTCGTCGGCATCGACATGATCGCCGGCCCCTCGGAAATCCTCGTGATCAGCGACGGCAAAACCGATCCCGACTGGATTGCCATGGACTTGTTCTCCCAGGCAGAACACGACGAACAGGCCCAGTCCATCCTGATCAGCCCGGATGCGGAATTTCTGGATGCCGTCGAAGCCAGCATCAACAAACTGCTGCCAACCATGGAGCGTGCTGACATCATTCGCACCTCCATGACCGACCGCGCTGCGCTGATCCAGGTCGCCGACCTGAAACAAGCCGCCGAAGTGTCCAACCGGATCGCCCCGGAGCACCTGGAGCTGTCGGTTGAAGACCCCGAAGCCATGCTGGAAGACATCCGTCACGCCGGCGCTATCTTCATGGGCCGTTACACCGCAGAAGCCCTGGGCGACTACTGCGCCGGGCCGAACCACGTGCTGCCTACCAGCGGCACAGCTCGGTTCTCCTCGCCCCTGGGTGTCTACGACTTCCAGAAACGGTCTTCCATCATCGGTTTCAGTGCCGCCGGTGCTGATCGTATGGGTCGCGTGGCCTCGGTTCTGGCACGTGGCGAGGGCTTAACCGCTCACGCACGGTCGGCGGAATATCGGATTAAGGATTGACCGATGAGCAAATTTTGGAGTCCTTTGGTAAACGACCTGGTTCCATACGTGCCAGGTGAACAACCCAAAATGGCCAACCTGGTGAAGCTGAACACCAACGAAAACCCCTTCGGCCCCTCACCAAAAGTCATCGAAGCCATCCAGGCCGAACTGAACGACAGCCTGCGCCTATATCCGGACCCGGAAGGGGAAGGTCTGCGCCAGACTATCGCGGCTTATCATGGGATCCAGCCGAATCAGGTCTTCCTTGGAAATGGCTCGGATGAAGTCTTGGCCCACATCTTCTTCGGCCTGTTTCAGCATGGCGAACCGATCCTGTTTCCGGACATCACCTACAGCTTCTACCCGGTGTACTGCGGCCTCTATAACATCGAGAGCAAAAAGGTACCGCTGACAGAAAGCTTCGAGATCAACCCGGACGACTTCAAGCAACCCAATGGCGGTGTGATCTTCCCGAACCCCAATGCGCCAACCGGAATGTATCTTGGGTTGCAGCATGTAGAAGAAATTCTGGTAGCCAACCCGGATCGCGTTGTCGTTGTGGATGAGGCCTACATTGATTTCGGTGGCGAGTCCGCCATCACCCTTGTCGACAAGTACCCGAATCTGCTGGTTTCCCAGACCCTTTCCAAGGCACGGTCTCTTGCCGGCCTGCGGGTAGGTTTCGCCGTTGGCCACCCGGACCTCATCGAGGCATTGAACCGGGTCAAGAACAGCTTCAACAGCTACCCCCTGGACCGCCTGGCCCTGGCTGGCGCGAAAGCGGCCTACGAGGATGAAGCCTGGTTCCGGAAGTGCTGTGATGGCGTGATCTCCGAGCGCGAGCGCGTAACTGCCGCCCTCGAAGATCTTGGATTCGAGGTGTTACCCTCCAAGGCAAACTTCATCTTTGCCCGTCACAGAGAGCAGCCTGGTGAGGTTTTGGCCAAAGGCCTGAGAGAGCAGGGTATTATCGTCCGGCACTTTAATAAGCCTCGAATCAGCGAATTCCTGCGCATTACAATTGGCACTGTTGAGCAGAATGATGCGTTGATTGCTGGCCTTCAATCACTCTAGCCTGCGTATTGGCGGGTAGAGCCGGGCGGGCACTCCTCTCCGGGAAACGCTACGAGCACATCCATGTGCGCTTGGCGTCGGCCATCCATGGCCGCCGACATTCCCGGAGAGGAGCGCCCACCCGACTCGTCGAGCTTCCGTAAAATAGTCAGGAGCTTAGTTTTATGGTGAATCGAAACGACATCCTGAAGAAAATCAACGAGTGGCTACAGCCGGAGAATTTCCAGGATTACTGCCCAAATGGCCTTCAAGTCGAAGGCTCGTCCGAGATAAATACTGTTATTTCCGGCGTAACCGCCTCAAAAGCGCTTATTGAAGCCGCCATCGAAGCGAACGCCGATATGATCCTCGTCCACCACGGTTACTTCTGGAAAGGCGAGGATCAACGTATTCAGGGGATGAAACGAGAACGTTTGAAACAGCTTCTCGACAACGACATCAATCTCGTTGCCTACCACCTCCCACTGGATGACCACCCCGAATACGGCAATAACCGTCAGCTGGCGGATATCCTCAACATCAAGAACCCGCGCCCGTTGGGCGGTCTGGTCTGGGAAGGCGAGCTGGAAGAGGCGATGTCTCCGGAGAAATTCGGTCTTCACATCGCAAGGCAGCTCCACCGCGAACCGCTCTGGGTTGGCGAGGGTCCGGCAACTATCAAGCGGGTAGGGTGGTGCACCGGTGCTGCACAGGGATTCATCAACACTGCGCTGGATGCTGGCCTCGATGCCTACATCAGCGGTGAAATCTCCGAGCCGACGACGCACACTGCAAGGGAGTGTGGAATTCATTACTACGCTGCCGGACACCACGCGACCGAGCGTTATGGTGTGCAGGCTCTCGGGAAGGCGTTAGCCGAGGAGTTTGGGGTTAACCACAAATTTATTGATTGCGACAACCCTGTCTGATCGCGAGTAGGTGTCAGTCGAAGGATTGTTGCGAATTGCATAGAGCCAGATGGAGCGGGGTAGTCATCCCTTTCCGAGAATGTCGGCGGCCAAGGATGGCCGACGTCAAGCGCACATGGATGTGCTCGTAGCGGTTCTCGGAAAGGGATGACTACCCCACTCCCTCCCCGAGCTCGACAGTCCTATCGAGACTAAACTCTCCCAAGTTTCCGCCAGAACAGAAGATAACTCAGGCCTGCTGAGCCTTATCACCCTTCTTGAGCCCAAAGTCCTCGGCAAGCGTCCCGGAATCCTTCGGATCCGTCTTCGGCGCGTAATCACGTGGTGGCTCGGAAGCGTCCTCGCGAACCTCCTCCAGGCGCTTCTTGGAAGTCTCATGAGCCAACTCTTCCATCCAGTCCTCGTCATTGCAAAGACGGTTGGCGCCCCGGGCCATGTGCTGGTTTACATCGCGATAGGCATCATTGAAACGGCGCAGCAAATGGGCCGACTCCATGAAATGTTCATTCACCTGGGCCTGGTAGCGGGTATATTCGCTTCTCAGTTCCTCAATCTGCTGTTCCGCCCGGCGCTGCCGAAGCGTCGTTCCCTGCCCGGAACGGCCAACAAATACCCCGATGACAATGCCAACAACCAATGCGGCAATCGCTGCCAGAATCAGGTTTGTCATATGCTGTGTCGTCCTTTTACCTAGAAGTGAGCCAAGCCCCTGCAAGCCGAGTATAACGCCCCAGGCTCCATCATCCCATGATTGCGGCCTGCGCCTATCGTCGTATTGCCGCAAAGGTGGCCAACGTGGCGAAAAATCGCTAAATGCGAGACAATACGGCGCCCAAATTTACGTTCAACTTCCGGGAATACCTGATGACAGCTGCGATGTCCTCCGAAACCAGTGCGAACATGACCCCTTGGCAACGCTACCAGAAGGATCTTGAACGCCCCGATTTCCAGAAGGACTCGGCCCAGGAAGATGCCGTCAAGCGCCTTCAATCACTGTACGACAAACTGGTGGAAGCCGAAAGGGATCGCAGCAAGCCCAAGGCCAAACTTTTGCGCAAGCTCAAAAAAGGCAAGGAAGAGCCGGTCAAGGGGCTGTATTTCTGGGGTGGAGTAGGCCGCGGCAAAACCTACCTGATGGATACTTTCTACGAGTCGCTGCCCTTCGATCGCAAGATGCGGGTTCATTTCCACCGCTTCATGCAGCGGGTACACAACGAACTCAAATCCCTCAAAGGCGAAAAGAACCCGCTGGAGCTGGTCTCCAAAAAATTTGCCGATGAAACCCGGGTTATCTGCTTCGATGAGTTTTTTGTGTCAGACATTGGTGACGCCATGATCTTGGCCACCCTGATGGACGGGCTGTTCAGCCGCGGAGTTACCCTGGTTTGCACCTCTAATATCGTACCAGACGGCCTATACAAGGACGGGCTTCAGCGTGCGAGATTCCTGCCCGCGATCGATCTGGTCAAGAAACACACCGATGTGGTCAACGTGGATGGCGGAGTTGATTACCGACTGAGGACTCTCGAGCAGGCGGAGCTGTTCCACTCCCCCCTTGACGAGGAAGCGGACGTCAGCCTTCGGAAGAGCTTCGATGCCCTGGCGGTCGAAGCCGGTAAACACAGCAAAACCATGGAAATCAATGGTCGAAAAATCCCGGCCCAGGCCCACGCGGACGACGTGGTCTGGTTTGACTTCAAAGATGTATGCGACGGTCCCCGAAGCCAGAACGACTACATCGAAATGGCCCGGCAGTTCCACGCCATCATCGTCAGCAATGTGCCAATCCTGGGCAAAGAAAAAGATGACCAGGCTCGCCGTTTCATCAACATGATCGACGAGTTCTACGACCGCAACGTCAAAGTCATCATCTCTGCCGCTGCACCGATCACCGAACTCTATGCTGGCGGCCGCCTTGGCTTTGAATTCGAGCGCACCGAATCCCGCCTGCTGGAAATGCAGTCCCGGGAATACCTCGAAGCACCGCATAAACCATAAAAAGAAAACAGCCCTGAGTAGGTCGGATTAGCGAAGCGTAATCCGACAAAAACCTACCATACAATCAACAGAGAGATTCAGAAATGAGCACAGACAACGTCGTCATCGTCAGCGGTGTCCGCACCCCCATGGGCGGATTTCAGGGCAGCCTGGCCAGCGTCAGCGCCACCGACCTGGGCGCCCTCACCATCGCCGAGGCCGTCAAGCGCGCCGGCCTTCAGCCTGCGGATGTGCAGGAAGTTATCATGGGCAACGTCCTGCCCGCCGGCCTGAAGCAGGGCCCGGCACGCCAGGCCATGCGCAAGGCCGGTCTCCCGGACCACACCGGCGCCACCACCATCAACAAACTCTGCGGTTCCGGCATGAAGGCCGCTATGTTCGCCCACGATCTGATCAAAGCCGGCAGCAACGACATCATGGTTGCCGGTGGCATGGAGAGCATGTCCAACGCCCCTTACGTTTTGCAGGGCGTCCGCAGTGGTTACCGCATGGGTCCCGGACAGGCACCCCAGGATCACATGTTCCTGGATGGCCTGGAAGACGCTGAAACCGGGCGCCTGATGGGGGCGTTCGCCCAGGAAATGGCCGATAAGAAAGGCTACACCCGTGAAGAAATGGACGAGTACGCCATCACCTCCCTCACGCGGGCGAAGAAAGCCATCGAAGAAGGGCTGCTTAAAGAGGAGATCATCCCGGTTACCGTCAAGAGTCGCAAAGGCGAGGTCGTTGTCGAGGATGATGAGCAGCCTCACAACGCCAATATCGAAAAAATCCCGAGCCTGCGTCCGGCCTTCGCGAAAGACGGCACCGTAACAGCCGCCAACGCCTCATCAATTTCCGACGGCGCCTCGGCGCTGCTCCTGATGCGTGAATCAGAAGCCGAAAAGCGAGGCATCAAGCCGCTGGCCCGTATCGTTGGCCATAGCACCCAATCTCAGCATCCGTCCGAGTTCACCTGCGCCCCGGTTGGCGCCATCGAAACCCTGTTCGGCAAAACCGGTTGGAGCAAAGATGACGTCGACCTCTTCGAAATCAACGAAGCCTTCGCCATGGTCGCCATGATGCCCATCCGCGAACTCGGCCTGGACCCCGAGAAAGTCAACATTCACGGCGGCGCCTGCGCCCAGGGCCACCCGGTCGGTTCCACCGGCTCCCGCCTGCTAGTAACCCTCATGTACGCCCTTCAACGCTATGGCAAAAAGAAAGGCGTTGCGGCCCTGTGCATCGGTGGTGGTGAAGCAACCGCTATGGCTATCGAGATGCTGTAACTTCTTATAGGCCTCTGCTTTTGAGTTCCGGCAAGGGGCATTGGCCTTTCTGAAACACGCCGTAAATACGTCCATGTAGGCTTGACGGCAGCATCCCTGCTGCCGACAGTTTCAGAAAGGCCAATGCCCCTTCCCGCCGGAATGAGGGAATGCTTTTCAAGCTATTGTCAGCACAGTTCTGTTTTCGTCTCGATTTGAGGCGTAATAATTCGCGGCCTTTGCGCCAAGTATGGGCGCTGGCGCCGGGGTGGGGCTTCCGGGAATGTCGGCGGCCAGGGATGGCCGACGTCAAGCGCACATGGATGTGCTCGTAGCGGTTCCCGGAAGCCCCACCCCGGCGGCAGTGCTTTCACCCAACTTGAAGACTTCAAGAAAGCCAGAAAAACCACCAAAACCAAAGTGGTTGCATCCAAATTTGTTGTCTATAGTGATTCTGTGCGAAGAAACCCGGCGGCAAACGGCGTTAACAGAGGGATGAGAGCAAAATCATACTTTTGACTGATCAAAGCGCCTGATGGCGTTAGCTATAGTGCCAACATCACGAGCACTGTGCATGAAGCCTCCAATACATCGTGAACACCAATAATCAGAGCAGCGACTCAGAACAACAATGGAGTAGCCTTCCAATGACAAGAAAAACACATCAATGGCAGCGTTGGACCAAATTACCGCTGGCCGTGGCCGTTGCAGCCGGTATGTCTGGCAACGCAGCAGCTTTATCGTTTTACATGGGAGATGTGGAAGCCCAGTTCAACACCACGCTTTCTGCGGGTGCAGGTTGGCGAGTTGAGGATCGGGACAAGCGTCTGATCGCCCAGGGTAACCTTGGCCCTGAGTACACGCCGGGCGGAGCACTGGAAAACATTGGTGCGTCCACAAACAACTACGATGACGGTAACCTCAACTTCGAGAGCGGAGATACCTACTCCAAGATCGTCAAGGGTAACAGCGAACTCTACCTGAATTATTACGTCGACAATCCTTACCTCACCCGAGTGGGCGGCCTTTTGCGTGGCCGTTACTGGTACGATTTTGAACTGAAGGATGAGAGTAGGGCGGTAGACTACGTTGGCCAACAGCGTGAGCTGAACCCGGAAGCCAAGGACAATGCCTCTGGCGGTGAAATTCTCGATGCCTACGTCTTCTCTGATTGGTATTTTGGCAACGTTCCTGTGAGCCTGCGCTACGGCAAGCAGGTAGTGAGCTGGGGTGAAAGCACCTTTATCCAGGGTGGTATTAACGTCATCAACCCTGTAGACGTCCCCGCGTTCCGTGCACCTGGTTCCGAGCTGAAAGACGCGCTGTTGCCCGTTGAAATGTTCTATATGTCTGCAGGTGTTACCGAGAATGTGACGGTAGAAACCTTTGTTCAGGCAGATTGGGAACCCATTCGTCCCGACGATTGCGGCACCTTCTTCTCTACCAACGATTTCGCGCCTGATGGCTGTGGCCCGGTACTTCTCGCTGGCCAGTTGCCGGACTCCCAGGCGCTTGCCCAGGGTCTGGTATCCGATCGTGTAGGCGATCGCGAGGCTGATTCCAAAGACCAGTTTGGTGTTGCTCTGCGCTGGTATGTGCCGCAGTTGAACGATTCGGAACTGGGCTTCTACTACATCAAGTACAACAGCCGTCTGCCGTACGTCAGCGGTATTGTGCGGGATCCTGCCAATGGTCAGAACCTGCCCCTGTACTTCATTGAGTATCCGGAAAATATCAACCTGTACGGCGTTAGCATCAACACCACCACCCCGGGTGGCTGGTCGTTGGGTGCAGAATACTCCTACCGTGACAAGATGCCGCTGCAGTGGAACGCCTTCGAGCTTCTGTACGGTGGCAACGAGGTTATTAACCCCGAAACTGGCGAACCAGCAAGTCAGTTGCAGGTTATCCGCGAAGCAGAAGCCGGTGGTGCGTCTCTCAACGGTGAAGCCGTAAGAGGTTGGGATGAGTATGGTGTGTCTCAGGCGCAGTTTACGCTGATCAAGTTCTTCGACCAGGTGATGGGCGCAAGCCGTCTCTCTCTCATTACCGAGTTTGGTGCAACTTACGTTCATGACCTTCCGGACTACGATACTGCCCGTTACGGCAGGTCCGGCACTTTCGGTATTGGCCAGTTGCCTGGCGGCGCCTGTGATGGCAGTGGCGCAACCGGAGCGGCTTTGAACATCAATACCAACTACTGTAACAATGAAGGCTTCACAACCGACTTCTCGTGGGGTTACCGTACGCGTCTGGTCTGGAGCTATCTGAACGCACTGGCTGGTGTTAACCTGTCGCCGCAGCTGGCCTGGAGCCATGATGTGCAGGGTTACAGCCCCCAGCCGGGTGGAGCTTTCAATGAGGGCAGCAAAGCGATTGGCCTTTCTCTGGAAGCGGAATATCAGAACAAGATTACCGGTGAGATCAGTTACACAAACTTTTTCGGCGGCAAGCCGTATAACGAGTTGACTGACCGCGATTTCGTGAGTGCTAGCGTTTCATACTCATTCTGAACCCGGAAAGAATTCGTTGAACGAGGGAATTTAAATGAAACTGAACAAGAAACTACTGGCCACAGGCGTATTGGCAGCAAGCATGTTTGCTGGCCAGGCCTGGGGTGCGGTTTCTGCTGAAGAAGCGGCCAAGCTGGGTAACTCGCTGACACCGATGGGTGCAGAAAAATCCGGTAATGGTGGTGCGATTCCCGCCTGGACTGGAGGCCTTACAACTCCACCGGCCGGTTACAAGAATGACGGAATTTATGTGAATCCGTTCCCGAATGAGCAGCCGAAGTTCACCATCGATCAGAGCAATGTCGAGCAGTACAAGGACAACCTGTCCCCGGGTCAGGTCGCGATGATTGAGCGTTACGACGACTACTTCATGCCGGTGTACGAAACCCATCGTACCGCTGCTTACCCGCAGGAGGTAATGGAGCAGACTGTCGAGAACGCGACAGAGGTGGAGCTCATTAAAGACGGTAATGGTCTGGGCAACTATCAGTCCGCCACACCGTTCCCGATTCCCCAGAACGGTCTGGAAGCGATCTGGAACCATATTACCCGCTACCGTGGTGGTTCTGTTCAGCGTAACGTTGGCCAGGTAACTCCGACCGAGGGCGGTGAATTCTCGGTGGTGAAATTCCAGGACGAGCTGACCTGGCGGACCTACCTGGCGGACTACGAGCCGGGCATGGACCCGAACGTTCTGTTCTACTTCAAGCAGGCCATCACTGCGCCGGCACGTCTGGCGGGTAACGTTCTGCTGGTACACGAGACCATTGACCAGGTTGCAGAGCCTCGCCGTGCCTGGGTATACAACGCCGGTCAGCGTCGGGTTCGTCGCGCACCCCAGGTAGCCTATGACGGTCCGGGTACTGCGTCTGACGGTATGCGTACGTCTGACAACTTCGACATGTTCAACGGTGCTCCGGATCGTTACAACTGGGAGTTGATCGGCAAAAAGGAAATGTACATTCCGTACAACTCCTACAAGCTGGTTGATCCGAGTCTGACGTATGACCAGATCATCAAGGCTGGCCACATCAATCAGGAATACACCCGCTACGAGCTGCACCGCGTGTGGCACGTAAGGGCAACCCTGAAGGATGGCGCCCGTCACATCTACGCCCAGCGTGACTTCTACATTGACGAAGACTCCTGGCAGGCATCCGTTATTGATCATTACGACGGTCGTGGCGAGCTCTGGCGCGTTGCCGAAGCCCACAACATGCAGTTCTATGATCAGAACGTGCCCTGGTACGCCATCGAGACTCTGTACGACCTGCTCTCCGGCCGCTACCTTGCACTGGGCCTGACCAACGAAGAAGAAAATCCGTATGAGTTCGGCGTTGAGCGTCGTTCCAGGGATTACACGCCGGCCGCACTGCGCCGCGCAGGTACCCGGTAACGGATCATCTGAAGATCTGAAAAACGGCGGGCCCCAGGGCCCGCCGTTTTTTTTACACCTGAGAAAATCCTTTCACGTCAAAATTTTGCAGCCTACCCCTCAATTGGTTTAACCTTCCTATCATACTAAAGGCGTACCCGATGCCGGTCGCCACTCAAAAGTCAGTGCAAGATCCACTTTTCCGGCGGTGCGAGGCAGTTCAGGCCGGAGTTAAATGGGGCAGTGCGTGAAACCATTCAATGATGGCTGTGCAGCCAACGATGAATTTCAGTCGGCGAATAGTGGTCTACAGCGAGGTGAACTGGTCAGAGACCTGCTCAGACAGCGGGTTCAGCTTCCTCCGATTCCGTCTGATTCACTGGCCCGACCCAGGCTCGATGGCAAGATCTCCGAAGCGCTGACTCCCAGAAGTGTTCTGTTTGTAGAGGCGCCCTGTGGCTACGGAAAATCCCATGCCGTGGTGAATGCGCTTGGCAGTGCAGAAATGACTACAGAACAGGTTCGGTGGGTTGCCCTCAACTCCCAAGACAATGCACCCTCCCGTTTTCTGACCTTGCTCGCCATCGCCCTCGATCTCCCCGAAACGCCAGAGCAGGGCTTGCAGAGTGGCGCGACCTTCTCGGATATCCTGTCAATGATGCAGGTGGCGCTGGCCCGCAAGGGTTCAGATCAGCCAAGAGTGCTGGTGCTGGACAACCTCCAGAATCTCAGCAACCCCGCCGTCGTGGACCTGCTTCAGCAATTGGTTATCGATTTTCCGGCAGGCTCCTCCATCGTGCTGATTTCGCGCAAGGCATTGCCGTTTGAAACACACAGCCTCGAGCTGGAAAACCGCTTTGTCCGCATTGGACCAGAAGCGCTGGAATTCTCTCGTTCAGAGACCTTCGAGTTTTTCCGGCCGGCCACGGCAAACAGCGGACTGACCAGCGTGGCTGTCGACAACCTTTATGACATGACCGAGGGTTGGGCAACGCCATTAGCGCTTTATCGTCGAGAAGTTTTCCAGAATGTTGAAAGGAAACCGATTCAGGAAACGCCCAGTGTTGAGCGGTTTCTCAAGGAATCGGTCCTTGGCACTCTGACACCGGGCCAGATGCGCTCCATGCGCGGCATTGCCGAGCTTGAGCTGTGTTCCGATGAGCTGTTCCTGGCGCTTGAGCCCCTCCTGCCTGAAGCGGGTTTCGTTCCTTCCCAGGCCGTTGAGCGGGGGCTGCCGCTTAAGTCCATGCCGGGTCGTGGGCGCTGGTACCGCATCAATCCGTTGTTGCAGGAATGGCTGAAATCGCCGGCGATGGCCGGGTATTCGGAGCGTATGCTTCAGGCAAGTCGGTGGTTTGGTGTGCGTGACCAGTTCCCGGAAGCGCTCAAGTATGCCCTGTTGGCTGGCGATGCCGACGAGGTGATCCGCATTGCTGCCGAGGGGTCAGAAGCCCTGTTGCTGGGGCAGGATACGGCTTCACTGCTACGCCTCCGCAAGAGTCTACCCGCACAGCTGCTGGAACGGAGCGTGCGGCTCAGGATCGTCTATAGCTGGGTTCATGCGATTGGTGGGCAGTTCCGTCAGGCGCGAGCCCTGATTGACGGCCTGGCTGAGCCTGACCTTAAAGAACAGGCTCCGCGTATCTGCGCACTCAAAGCCTTTATTCTGCGCGGAGAGGGAAGTGTTGGCCCGGCCCTGGAAATGGCGGATCGGGCCCTGGCCGAGGGTGAGCTCAGTACCCAGGGCCAATTGGTTACCCAGATGGTGCGTTCCAGTGCACTTTGTGCAGCAGGTAGATTCCAGGAAGCTCGCGAAGCGAATCGCGCTGCCTCGAGACTGGCCAGGGAAGCGGGCGATTCCGGTTCTGAAGCCCTGGCGGTTTATGCCCATGCCCGGATTGAACTTGGCAAAGGCGCACTGAAACACGCCGAGCAGTTACTGCGCACTGGCCTTGATACCGCCATGCAGGAGCTGTCTCGCCCCGCCCGTATTGGGGAAACCCGGCTACAGTTGAACCTCGTACTGGTGCTCTGGCATCAGGGGCGGGAAGCCGAAGCAGACCGTTTGCTGGTTACCTGCGGGCGTCATGCCGAACAGACCCGCGATCTGGGCCTGCTGCTGGCAATGACGATCCGCGTGCTGATGTGCAAGGCCCAGGGCAGGCTTGAAGACGCTTTTGTCTGGATTGGCAGGGCCGAGAGAACCATGCATTCCTGGCAAGTCGACGAATCGCTGTTTGTGCCGGTGCTTGAAGCACTGAAGGCAAATTGCTGGCTGGCCCAGAACCAGATCGACAGTGCCGATCAGGCTGTTCGTAAGTTGGCCCCATATCGCGAAGCTGGCTGCGTGCCTGAGCTGTTCCCAATGATGCCAGGGCTTCTGGACTGCCTGCAGGTGCGGGTTGATCTCGCCCGTGGTGACCTGATCCGCGCCCGGGAGACTCTTCAGGGAATCCGTGAGCGTTATCAGGGCGCGATTCCCTGGGGCGTGGAGATCCACATGCGTCTGCTGGAGGCGGTGATTGTTCTGGATGAAAAGGGGCCCGTGGTTGCCGTTAAGATTCTGTCCAACGTTGTTACCGAGGCGGAGGCAGAGCACTTCATCAGTCCGTTCAGGGAGCTGCGGAATGAGCTTCAGGAGTTGATGGCAAAGGGCTTTGGTCAGTTGCCGGACAGTGCGTTCAAAGAGGCGCTGGGTGAGCTTTTCGAGTTGCGTGCCGGCTCAGCCGGTGCAGACGCTCTGGCGGAACCGATCAGCGAGAGGGAACAGGGCGTGCTTGAGTTGATTGCCAAAGGGCTGTCAAACCAGGAAATTGCCGACAAACTGCACATTTCCCTCCACACGGTGAAAACCCATGCCCGCCGGATCAATGCCAAACTGCAAGTGAAATCCCGGACTCAGGCTATTGTGCGCGCCAGAGAACTAGGTTTGCTCTGAAGGCGGGGTCTGACCCCGTGGGGTCAGACCCCAATTTCAGCTTTTCCCTCGGTCTTTAGCTCCTCTATGCGCCGATCTTTCTCTGTCCAGATCTCACTTACCCAGCGCTGGAATGCGACTCGGGTTTCCCGGTTGTTTTCGTAATCCATTCCCAGAAACTCGCCGGGTATTTCGCGCGTCCGCACATCAATAATAATCCTGCGGATCCGCCCGCACAGGTAATCCCAGAAGCCGGCACGGCCGTCCGGATACACGATGGTGACATCAAGCATGGTGTGGATCATTTCGCCCATAACACCCAGTACAAAAGCCGTTCCGCCTGCTCTTGGTTTCAATAGGTGCTTGTAGGGTGAATTCTGGCGATCATGTTTCTCGGGTGTAAACCGCGTGCCTTCCATAAAGTTGAAGATGGTCACCGGTGTGTAGCGAAACTTTTCGCAGGCGGCCTGGGTGGCTGCCACATCCTTGCCTTTCAGTTCCGGGCGTTTTGCTAACTGCTCCTTGGTATGGCGGTGCATAAACGGGAAATCCAGTGCCCACCAGGCAACGCCGAGCAACGGCACCCAGATCAGCTGTTTTTTCAGGAAGAACTTCAGCAGCGGGATCCGGCTGTTGAGCACGTACTGAATGGCAGGAATATCGGCCCAGCTCTGGTGGTTGCAGGTAACAAAATACCAGTGCTCCCGGCTCAGATTCTCAACGCCCCGCACATCCCATTCGACCTTGTGTAACAGATCCATCAGCAGATTGTTGAAACCGATCCAGACCCACGCAATGTTGCTGAGTACCACCGTGCAGCCCTTGCGAACGGACGTGATCGGCAGCACGAGTTTCAGCAGGGCGAATACTAGAAGAACCGGAAACAGCGCCAATGTGTTACACAAGATCAGCAGGGCCGCCAAAGTCCCCTTCAGCGGCGCGGGGAGAAAATCGAGCATAGGGTAGGGTCTCTAGCCTTCAGCCGGGTTCGTGTTCAATGAGGATTGGCGGGGCAACAACCCGTTTGGTGCGTCCGTCGAGGCCAGCTGCTCCAGGCTGCCGGGATCGAGGTTACTGACGACGCTGCGGAAATTGTCATCATAGAACTCAAGGTTGTTGTAATGAATCATTGCCCGGATCTCTTCTATATACTCTTCGCCCCGTTCGGAATAGCCGAGCAGGCCTTCAGCCAGTTCCAGGCCGGACAGAGGCGTATCGTTTCGGCGATCCTTCAGGCGAACGTCCCGCAACAGCTGGTACGTGGGGTGGCGGTTCAGGTTCTGGATATAGGCCCGAACCGACCGGTACGGTGAAGAGAACTTCGCCACCTCATGGCTGGCGCCCTCAGCACGCCCGAGGGGCACCAGGCCGCAGCCCTTGGAAAAACACCACTGGCCAAACAGATTGTTGCCCTCGGTCGCAAAGCGGGAGGTGCCCCAGGCAGATTCGTTGGCAGCCTGGGCCAGGATCAGGGAGGGTGGAATCACATCCAGACGCTTGCGCAACAGGGAAAATTGCTCCTCGCTGCCCGGCTCGGCGTCCACTCTCAGCCTCTCGGATTGCTGCGCCAGCCAGTTGTATTCCTTGCTGGTCAGGGTTTCCTTGTCGGAAAGACTGTCGAGGTAGTCGCGTTCAATCAGAATCCGGGAGTTGGCCAGGACAATCCTTGGATATAGAAACGAAAAGAAGGCGGCTTTCTTCTCAGTTGTGTCGCGGTACTGTGAGAAATCCGGAAGGTCGTCGTTGGCCCAGTGCGGCAGTGGTGGCAGGGAGGAAAGGGCAGGTTCGGAACCCGAGTTATCAGAATTGCCTCGGTCAACGCTCGCCTGTGGCGTATAGAACCCTCCCCCGATCGCAAACGCAACCAAGGGAACCATCAACATGGCCGCACGTTTACCTGCAGACATAAAACCTCTCGTAAAAGTCGATATGGCAATAATTATAACAGGTTATACGTAAGCGTCTGCCTGTTGGGTTTTGTCGGATGCTGCCGGGCTCAGGGTAATCTCGTGGCAATCAGGAGGCCTATCTGTTCCTCGCTGCCCACGGTGGTTCGGAAGCGCAGGTAAAACTGGTCCTGACTTGCTGTGTGAAAGCCATCGAGAACAAGGCTTCCGCTGGTGAACTGCACCTGCCCAACGCCGGATTGGGTGTAGGTCAGGGCGATGTCCGGCAGGCTCTCAAGGGCCGGTTTTGTCACTGTCTCGTTATCGACAGAATGGGTGCTGGTAATTGCTACCGGTGACAGTGTTGCGGCACTGGAGGAGTCGATGGTCAGCATGGCATTGTCGAAATGGCGGAGCCGGTTTGTATCCGGTGTCAGGGCCATGGCCACGCCCTGCAGCCGGAACTGGCCCGTGGCCGGTGCACTGTTGGTGGTTTGCTCGCTAGCCACCAGGAGCCCGTCACCCAGTGGGCTGTCGTCCAGGTTAAATGCCATCAGGGAACCGTCCGGTGTGCTGGCGCCTACACCAATATCCGGTTGTTCGAAATTTCCGGAGGCGGTGGTGATGTCCAGGTTCAATCGACCAATATCCGCATCGCCATTGCTGAGCCGCGCAGTGCGGGAGCTCAGGGTCCAGGAGTCTGTTCGGGAGCCGCTGGGGTCCGTGGTGACAGTGCCCGAGTTACCGCGCTGTACCGTTGTATAATTCTGGGATTGGCTGACCGTGCCGCCATTGATTTGCCACTGACCAATACCGGCTTCGATGGTCAATGGTGTCGTCCCATCGCTGAACCGATTTGCCAGGTAGACAACGTTGTAGTCCCGGCCGTTCAGAGTGCCAGCGTCAAAGCCTTCCTGTCGCAGCAGGTTTATCTCGAGAACAGACAGATACTGGTCTTCCAGCGTAGTGAGCCGTTGAAACTGATCGCCCTCAGCTTCCAGTTCAATTGCCTTGCCGGCACTAAAATAGCCGCTGATCACCCGGTCCGGCCCGGTGGTCTCATCCACCGGAGTGCTGGTGAAGGCATCCAGGTAGTAGGGATTCCGGGTCCATCCGATGATTTTGGAGCTGCCACGACCGGTAATACTCTGGTAAAGCGCCCGGCCAGCCAGTAACCGAGTGTCTTCCAGCAAGGTGGCAGCCCCGGGAGAGGAGGAGTGGGTGTTACGTTCCCAGTTCTCGGAGCCGCGCACAAAGAAATTGTTGCCATCCTGATGAATCAGGGTTTCCCGATCGTAGGGGATATCGTTAGCCAGGGACGTAACGCGAATATTGAAGGCATCGAAGCTGGTAAGTGTCAGGGCCGGGTAGACATAGCCGGTGCCGTTATTGTCCGTCAGCACCTCTTCTTGAGCAGTACGAACACCCCATTGCCCCGATCCACTGAGGGAGGATTCCAGAAACGTTTGCCCCAGTTCCATGCCCAGAAATACCGCGTTATAGTCCGCCGAACTGGCGCTGATCTTGCCCGAAGAAGTTTCGTCCAGCACGGCGTAATCGGCCATGGCGCTTACGTACCGGGCAAAGTCTCCCCGATTTTCCAGTACATCCAGGGCGCCGCCCAGGCCTACATTCGAGGGAATATCAATTTCAAAGTCGTGCACCTGATCGGCCAGAGTGGACCATACATATTTGTTCAGGCACAGCTCGCCACCGGCATCGGCAACGCAATCCATTATGGTCTGGAACTCACCGGCCGTGTAGCTGCTGAGGGTGTTGCGTATCAGATACTCGGAGAAAGGATTCACCTTCACATCCCGGTCGGCATCGGCGGCCAGGGCCCGCATGCGGGTATTGCCGTAAGTGGCATCGATAATCACATCCGGCCCCAGGGGCAGGCCATCGGTAAACTCGATAATGGTGAAGCCTTCGCTGTCGGTGCGCGTGGAAATCGAGGGTTCATCCAGCACAGACAGGGCCTGATTGGTGTAGTAAACGCTCACCCTTTCCGGCTGAACGATTCTCAGGTTTCGGCGGGTAAGCTCGCCCTCGCTGGTGACTCCATCCGGTACCTCCATGGTCACCCGGACTTCGTTGCTGGCAAGCCCACCTGCGTTGTTGGAATCGCCGGTACTGCCGGTACTGAAATCATCCACTGGATTCTTGTTTCCAGCGAAATCGTTGGGCTGGCTGGCCGCGCCTTCAATGGCGTCTTCGCCGCTTCCGCAGCCTGCGGTGAGCAACAGAGTTGAGGAGAGCAATAAACCGAGAGTGAAACGCATGCCTGGCTATCCGTGCAGAAAATACAGGCAAACAGTCTAACAGTCAGATTATCGGGAAAGCGTGAGGAAAAGCACGAAAGGGTTATGGCGCGGCCGTGTTGCGAAGAGAACAGAAAACGGGCCCGAGAAGCCGGGCCCGTTTCGGAGGGGCTGGAATCAGAAGAAAATCTTCATGCCCGCCATAACGCCCTCATCGAGATTGACGTCTCGTGACGAGTTCTCAATATCGGTGTTCAGATAACGGTAGCCGGCAAAGAGCTCGGCGTTGCGGATAACGCGATAGCTGCCACGGAGTTCCAGACTGGTCATATCGTCTGAATCGCCGAACGATAGAATGCTCGGCGCGTAGTGAAGGCCGCCGGTGAATGACAAACCAGGAACATTCGGGATGTTCACGGTGGCGAAACCGCCGAGCCCAAGCGCTCCGCCATCTGCACGGCTCTGATCCCAGAAGATACCACGCATCCCGATGCCCGCGGTGGTGGGCAGGTTACCGATAGCGGTGCGGCCCTGAGCGTGGAAATCGGCATTGAAAATGTCGCGGCCGCCTTCGTGATAGGTGTAACCGGCGCCAAGCTGGACATCATTGTTGGTGTTGAAAAAGTTAACCTGGCCTTTCACCGAATCGTTGGTAAGGCTGAGATCAGCATCCGCCGCAAATGCCGGCGCGGCCGCCAGTGAGAGAACCAAGAGAGAAATCCGGGACGCTTTCATATGTGTGCACCTTCGTTACGTGTTTAGCAGAATTGCCGGTATGTTAACGGGGTGTACCAGGCCACTCAACTTAAATGCCAGTAAGTCCCCGTTAACTTTCATTTTTCGGCGTTCAGTGCCGGGTGGTTTCGCCGCCCTGGTCCAGGTCCTCCGGTGATGCATTTTCTGCGGGTACCCGGTATTCCTCGTTGGCCCAGGCCCCCAGGTCGATCAGTTTGCAGCGCTCGGAACAGAATGGGCGCCAGGGGTTGGTCTCGGTCCATTCCACGGACTTTTTGCAGGTTGGGCATTCAACGTTCATGGTTGCCTTCGGGGTTTGGAAAGGTGTCTGGATGTCTGTGCCCGTATGTCAGGAAGTTGCTCTCAGGAGGCAGCAGACGCCTGACAATATTGTTCCAGTACTGCCCGCAGCATTTCAATATTGACAGGCTTCGCAACGAAAGAATCCATACCGCTCCGGCGGCAGCGCTCTTCGTCTTCTTCCATGGCGCTGGCCGTTAGTGCGACCACCGGGATTCGTGCGCGGTTATGGGCGGTCTCCCACTCCCGCAGGCGGCGGGTGGCTTCGAAACCGTCCACCCGGGGCATCACGCAGTCCATGAAGACCAGGTCGAAGGGATGCCACTGCCACAGGCTGGCTGCCGCCTCGCCGTCGTTGGCGGTCATCACGTCGCAGCCCAGTTTCTCAAGCAGCCTGCGGGTAAGGGTACGGTTGACCGGATTGTCTTCCACCAGCAAAACCTTCATGCGACCACAGGGGAGTTCCCGTCGCCGCGCCGTGTCGGTAACCGCCTGCAATGAAAAGCGGGTCAGGAAACGCCGTTCGTCCCTGGCGGCATCAACAAACAACTGGTTGAGAATCGGAGTCAGGCAGGATTCTCGCAGAGATTTGCTCAGGAAGGCATCGGCACCGGCCTGGCGGAAATGTTCGGCGTCGCCCCGTTGCGGGTTGGACGACAGGATCAGCAGACGCATGTCTGCCCAGAGCGGATTGCTCCTGATTTGACGGCACAGCAGATCGCTGTCCATATCCGGAACGAATCCATCCAGGATGATCGCGTCGAACGGCTGTTGGCCATCGAACGCCGTACGCAGGGACGTCAGGGCCTCGCCGGCAGACTTCACCGCCTCAATGTGGACGTCGTGCCGGGACAGCATTTCCAGAGTGATCTTGCGGGATAACTCGTAGGAATCCACCACCAGAATCCGGCGATTCTTCACCATCCGGGTATCTGGGCGAACCCGGGCGGCATTCTCCGGGGCAATGGGCAACGTGAGTTCCATCCAGAAAGTTGAGCCCTCCCCGGGGCGGCTTTCCAGATCCATAGAGCCATCCATCAGGCCAACCAGTTGGCGGCAAATGGTGAGGCCCAGGCCTGCACCGGGGAGCTGGCGCTGGAACTGCTGGCCCAGTTGCACGTAGGGCTCATAAACCAGCGGAACGTCTTCCGGATTGATGCCCACACCAGTGTCTTCCACCGCAATGCGAATGCGCGCCCTGTCGTCCCGGCGCCCCAGCACCTCGATACTGATCAGCACGTGGCCGGAATCGGTGAACTTGATGGCGTTGGAGGTGAGGTTCAGGAGGATTTGGCGGATTCGCACCGGGTCGCCTTTCAGGGCCCAGGGCAGGTTCTCGTCGATTCGAAGTTCCAGTGCCAGACCCTTCTCCCGGGCCCGGGAACCGAGCATGTGCACCAGATCATTGAGGGTTTCCCTCAGATCAAAAGGAATGTCATCCAGTACCAGCTTGCCAGCTTCCATGCTGGAGATGTCCAGTAAGTCATTGATAATGGCCGAAAGGCTCTCGGAGGCACTCAAGAGTGTTTGCACGTATTCCCGCTGCTCCTGGTCCAGGGGCGTGTCGGTCAAAAGGTTGGCGTAGCCCAGCACGGATTGCAGAGGAATGCGCAGTTCGTGGCTGACATTGGCCAGGAACTGGTTCTTGGCGTGGTTGGCGCGTACGGCTTCGTCACGCTCACCCTGGGACTGGATCGTGGTCTGGCGCAGGGAGCGGGTGTCCTCGAGGATTTGCAGGCGCATCTTGTTCAGGGCCTGCTCCAGTTCCGAGAGCTCGTCTGGCGTTTTCCGGGTTTTGCGTCTGAGTTTCAGCGGGTCGACCAGCGCGTCCAGATTCAGCCGGGCTGCGTAATCTGCCATGGCTTCCAGGTGCCGGGACAGAGTTAGACGAACGATCACCAGAAGCCCCAGGGTTCCCAGCATCACCACGATTGATTGGAACAGCAGGTTCAGCAGGGCGCGGTTGCGCAGGTCCGTGTATATCTGGTCGATGGAGGAGGTAACCGTCAGTGTGCCCACATTTTCCGGGCTGCGGGTGCTGGAACGGTCGAACACCAGGGGGAACGTCTGGGAGAGCACCCGGCCTTCCGGGTAGGTGCCGGTCGTGAAGGTTTCGCCGGTGCTGGTCACCACCCGACCATACTGGACCGCGGGCACCGCCTTCATATCATCCAGGGCGTTGGCCACCTCGCTGAAATTCATCAGCCAGATGTTGTTGCTCATGCTTCCGGAAACCAGCTCGGCCGCCCGGGTCTGGTCGTTCAGAAGGTCATTCTTCCGCCGCTCGAACTCACCAATCAGCTGAACGCCGGTGGCCACCAGAGAGAGAAACACGCTGAACAGTAATACGTAGGCGAGCAACCTTGCCGCCAATGGCCGTATTCCCAATCGTTTGAACAAACGTGTTGAAGGCAAGGCACATATTCCCTGTGTCGACTACAAAATCACCAGAAGCAGTTTAACAGACCGTCAGCACTTCGACACGTTTTCGTGAATGATCATTCACGAATCGGAATCGCACGTTCAGGTCGTACAGATGCGCGCCGTAGATGCGTTCTTCTTCCCGCCCTCTGCGAAAAGAGGGCCTGGGATCGTAAGCGACCACATCCTCTATAAGGGGGCGGAGTTCCGGATAGTCTTCCGGTGAAAGTTGACGGATCTGCGCTTCCGCTTCCGGCAGAAAAACCACCTCCAGCCGTTCCGTGGGCGGAGAATCTGCCCAGCCAAGGGTGGCTTCGGGCACGGAATCGGCGAAGGGCAGGTAGGGCTTGATGTCGAGAATTGGCGTGCCTTCGATCAGGTCATGATCGCTGATGCACAGGATAAGCTCGCCGTCCTTACGAATCAGCCCTTCATTGCGGACCACGGACAAACCGAGACTGTTTGGGCGAAACGGTGAGCGACTGGCAAATACACCCATCTTGCGGTTACCGCCTAGCCGGGGAGGGCGCACCACGGGCCGCCATTCTGCCCGCACCGCCTCGTGAAACTGGAAGGTCAGCCACAGGTGGCTGGCGGTCTCCAGCCCCCGAAACGCATCTTCCCGGTCAAACGGTGGCTGTATGATCAGGTCGGCCCGGGCATGACGGGTCAGCCCGGGTTGGCGCGGCACCCCGAACTTGTCCCGGAAGCAGGAGCGGGTAATGGCAATCGGCGTGAGGGTAAGGGCCTCGGCCGCCGGCTTTGAGAGGTGTCTTGGCATTACAAACGATCATCCTCGATAGTACCGGAGAAAAACATCTCCACCCGGAACACCACAGACGCCCGGTCTTTAAAGCTATCTTCCCTGGGGAATTCCAGAGCGGGAATCAGCTCCGCGTAAAGCCAATTGCTGTGGAGCCGATAGCGAAATGTGATATCCGTGAATGCAGAAGTTGTGCGCCAGGAGGGTTTGCTTTCGCCCAGCAGCCCCAGCCTCGGTGTTACGATCAACCGGTTATTCATGCGTTTGCGCATGCTGAAGATCTGACCCGCGACAAATTCCTTGTCGTTGTGCACCCATTCCAGTTCCGAAGACGAGTGGAAATACCAGTCATTCCCAACCGGGCGACCAACGCCAACCCAGGTTCGCTCGCCCCAGCCGTCCTGATGGAAATAATAGAACCGCTGTTGGGCGTTCAGAACCCACTTGTCGTCAAGCCGCCAGCGCTTTTCAGCCGTTGCCCGCCAGAAGGCATCCGGAGGAAGCCGCAGGCGCACACCCACGTCATTCGAGAAATTGATGGCATCGCCAATTTGTGTCAGATAGCGCAGTGCCCCGGTGGCTTCTGTATCGGAGCGATCGGGCTCCGTAAGCTGACGGTCCCGCTGACGCTCGCCGAGCGGAATCAGGTCCTCGCTTTCGCTCTCTATAACGAGGCGCAGCTTTCGTTCGGTAGTGGGTATATCTAGCCGAAATCGCGCCTCCGGCTCAAACTGGGCGGGGTCGCCATATTCTGATTCCGTTGCAAAGCCAACCCGCAGATAGCTCTCATTATTGGGTAGGCTCTGGGCGCTTCCGGATAGGGTCCGGTCTGCCCATTGGCCAACAGACTGGATCTTCTGCCCGTGACGGCGCTCCTGGCGCAACACCCAGTTGCTGAACTTCAGCCAGTAGGAATCCCGTGGTTCGGCCCAGTATTCGTCCGGTTCAAAGGTGTAGAAGCCGATAGGTAGCTGAGCCGGGGAGAGAATCTCTGCCACAGAACGCTCCCGGACCTCAAACACCGGCTCAATGGTGTGGCCCGGGGAAGAGAATGTCAGAGACAGTGCCGCGGCAAAACCTGCAAAACGAGAGCGGAAAAACCAGTCAGCCAAAGTCCACCAACAATCTTTCATGCAGTTCCCGCACCTGACGCGTTACATCATCCAGAGGGCGATCATTATCAATCACCTCATCGGCCCGCGCCAGCCGATCCTCGCGTGACATCTGAGCCGCAATAATGCGCTCAACCTGCTCCCGGGAGTTGGTGTCCCGGGCCATGGTGCGTTCGAGTTGGACGTCTTTGGGCACATCGATCACGAAAATTCTATCAACTAACTCGTGCTGGTCGGTCTCGAGGAGGAGAGGGGAAACCAGAAGCACATAGGGAAGCTGGTAGTTTTCCGGGTTCAACTGCCGAATCAACTCGTCACGAATGATTGGGTGTAGCAGAGACTCCAGCCATGCTCGCTCTTCTGGTTGCTGGAAGACGATTCCGCGTAGTTGAGCCCGATCCAGGGCACCCTCGGATGTGAGAATATGCGTACCAAAATGCTTCGCAATCCGTTCAAGCGCCGGCGTTCCCGGCTCAACCACTTCTCGGGCAACATCATCGGCATCCACCCAGTGCACGCCAAGCTCACCGAACAGGCGAGCCACAGTGGATTTCCCGGAACCAATGCCGCCGGTCAGGCCAGCAATTTTCATGAATCAGACTCCCAGGAATCCGTACCAGAACGCCTGAATTTCAGTCCCGAACCACAAACAGAGCAGGCCGGCAGTCGCCAGGTAGGGCCCAAATGGAATCGGTACCTCGCGCCCATGCTGCTTGAACACCATCAGGCTGATACCGACAACCGCTCCAACCACCGAGGAAAGCAAGATAACCGCGGGCAACAACTGCCACCCCAGCCAGGCGCCGAGTGCGGCAAGCAGTTTGAAGTCTCCATGCCCCATGCCTTCCTTGCCCGTAACCAGCTTGAACAGCCAGTAGACGGACCATAGAGCCAAATAACCGACCACCGCCCCCCAGAACGCACTGTTGAAATCGGTCATGACTGCAAAATAATTCAGCACCAATCCGAGCCACATCAGGGGCAGGGTAATGCTGTCTGGCAGTAGTTGAGTGTCGAAATCAATAACTGTCAAAGCCACCAGAGCCCAAACCAACAGCAGGGCCCAAAGCGCCGACACATTTGGCCCGATGACGGCAATGGTCACCACCGAGAAAATCGCAGTGACTGCCTCAATAATCGGATAGCGCGGCGAGATGGGAGCTTTGCACGAGGCGCATTTGCCTCGAAGAACCAGCCAACTGACCACCGGAATATTTTCCCAAGCCCGAATGCCGTGGCCGCAGGAGGGGCAGGTGGAAGCCGGCTTGGCGAGCGTAATCCGCTCTTCCTGCTTGCGCTGCTTTTCCGGCACCTCAAGGAATTCCTCGCACTGGCAGCGCCAGTCCTGGTGCATCATTTTCGGCAGCCTCAGAATGACAACATTCAGAAAGCTGCCGACGCAGAGGGATACAAGAATAACTGAAAGGTAGAGTAGCCAGGGAGTGCCAAGCAATGTCTCAAGATCAAGCACTTAGCCAACCACCTTACCCATCTGGAAGATCGGGAGGTACATAGCGATGATCAGGCCACCTACCAGCACACCCAGAACCGACATGATCAACGGTTCCATCAGGGATGACAGGTTATCGACCAGATCGTCAACGACGGCCTCGTAATGATCGGCAACTTTGGAGAGCATTTCATCCAGGTTACCGGATTCTTCACCAATCGCAGTCAATTGCACGGCCATAACCGGGAAAATGTCGGCGGAGCGCATCGCTGCCTGCAATTGGGTACCGCTGGAAACCTCGTCTCTGATCCTGTTGATTCCGTCTCTGTATACTGCGTTACCGGTTGCATTTGCCACAGATTCTAGTGCGTCTACCAATGGTACACCGGCAGCAAATGTGGTCGACAAGACCCGCCCGAACCTGGCAACCGCCGATTTATCAAGAACTTCGCCTATAACCGGAATTTTCAGGGTGTATTTATCAATGGTATCTGAGAACTTCTTTGACCTGTACTTTGCCTCCTTGAAAAGAAAAACAAAGCCAACAATGCCTATCAAGCCAATGAACCACCATTTCTGCATCCACTCCGAAAGGTTTACCACCATCTGGGTGAACACTGGTAGGTCGGCCCCGAAGCCGGTGAACAATGCTTCAAACTGAGGAACAACCTTAACAAGCAAGATCGCTGTTACGATAATAGCGACAACAACAACGGCCGCTGGGTAGGTCATCGCTTTCTTGACCTTCTTCTTCAGCAACTCACTCTTTTCCAGATAAGTGGCAATCCGGTCCAGCATCTGCTCAAGAGCACCTGCTTTTTCGCCAGAGTCCACAAGGCTGCAGTACAGATCGTTGAAATGCCGGGGGTGCTTGCGCAAGGCACCTGCGAAACTAGTGCCTGACGCAATATCATTCCTGATATTAAGAATGAGTTCCTGTAGCCCCTTGTTCTCCAGGCCATCGGCAACAATGTCAAAGCTCTGAACCAGGGGAACGCCAGCCTTCATCATCGTGGCAAGCTGGCGCGTGAGCATCGCTATGTCGAAGGGGGTGATCTTCTTACTGCCACCGAAAAGCGGTTTCGACTTTTTCTTTACCTTGCTTGGCACGATTCCCTGTTTGCGAAGCTGCGCCTTTACAAGTGCAAGGTTGGTTCCGGAAACCTCACCGGTTGCCTTATTACCTTTTTTGTCTTTGCCTTCCCAAACGAACGCCTGGAGCTTTTCTGCTTTCTCTGCCATGTCTAATCCTTCGTCACGCGGTTGGCTTCCTCAAGACTGGTTACACCCTGAATCACTTTCAGAAGCGCTGCCTGCCGCAGATTACGGAAACCGTCTGCCTGAGCCTGTTTTGCAATTTTGATGGAACTGGCCTCTTCCATAATCATGTTTGCCAGCTCGTCGGTAATCTTGACCACCTCGTAAATACCAACGCGGCCTTTATATCCTCCATTGCATTTATCACAGCCCTTGGGGCGGTACAACGTGAAGCCTGTATCAATTTGTTCCTGTGTGAACCCCTCCGCCAAAAGCACGTCTTTGGGGATGTCTGCAGCCTGCTTGCAGCTGTTGCAAAGCCGTCGGCCCAGTCGCTGGGCGATAATCACACTTACGGACGTAGCTATGTTGAATGAGGGAACGCCCATGTTCATCATACGGGTGAGCGTTTCGGCGGCGCTGTTGGTGTGCAGGGTAGAAAGTACAAGGTGACCGGTTTGTGCCGCCTTGATCGCTATATTGGCGGTCTCCAGGTCCCGAATCTCGCCCACCATGATTACGTCGGGGTCCTGTCGGAGGAAGGCTCTCAACGCTTCCGCAAAGCCAAGCCCCACCTTGGTGTTCACGTTAACCTGGTTAATACCCTCAAGGTTGATCTCGGCCGGGTCCTCGGCAGTTGAGATATTTCTTTCGGCGGTGTTCAGGATGTTCAGGCCGGTATAGAGCGAAACCGTTTTACCGGAGCCAGTTGGTCCGGTTACCAGGATCATGCCTTGGGGTTGTTCAAGTGCTTCAAGGTAGATCTGCTTCTGGTCTTCCTCATAACCCAGGACATCAATGCCTAGCTTGGCCTGGCTCGGATCCAGTATCCGCAATACGATCTTTTCGCCCCATAGGGTAGGCAGGGTGTTTACCCGGAAGTCGATGGCCTTGGTCTTGGACAGTTTCATTTTTATCCGGCCATCCTGAGGCACACGCCGCTCTGAAATGTCGAGCTGCGCCATGATTTTCACCCGAGCAGAAATCTTTGGTGCCAACTTGATGGAAGGTCGCGACACTTCCTTCAAAATACCGTCCGTTCGGTAGCGAACCCGATATATTTTCTCATAGGGTTCAAAGTGAACATCCGATGCGCCACCGCGAATTGCATCCAGCAGCATTTTGTTCACATACTTCACAATAGGCGCATCGTCGACATCACTGGCAGAAACGGCGTTGTCGTCTTCCTGCTCGCCGCCCTCTGTCTCTACGCCCTCAAGGTCTGCATCCTCCAGATCCCCCATGGAGGTATCCTGAGACTCCAGGTATTTTTCAATGGAGTCACGGAGTTTTGCGTCGTCTACCAATACCGCATCGGTACTCAGGCCGGTGTTGAATTTGAACTCATCAAGCGCCTGGATATTGGTTGGGTCAGAAACCGCAATAAACAGCCGGTTCCCGCGCTTGTAAATAGGCAGAGCGTTATGCTTCCGAATCAGCTTTTCGTCAACCACCTTCTCGGGAATCATCTCCGTAGCAAACGCCGAGAGATCCAGTACGGAGACACCAAACTCCATAGCAGCAGAGAATGCCAGCCCGCTGCTGTCCGCCAGGTTGTTTTGAACCAGGTAGGTGATCAACGGGATTCGATTCTGTGAGGCTTGAATGAATGCGTCTTTGGCAGTCGCTTCATCTAGAAGCCCGTCCTCAACGAAACGTCGTGCCAGGCCGGTGAGAGTTACTTTGCTGCTGTCAGTTGCCATAAATACGGTCAGGAGTCTGTTATAAGTTGCTGAAACGGCTTTCAGATTAATTAAAGCAGAGTTTAGATGTACATGATGGCTTTTGAAAGCACAGAGTGCCGGACTGCTGCTCACTGACAAAAATTGTCACTCCCTGACCTTAAGCGGCGCTTAGTTGCGACGAATCTGACCTGTCGCTTTTCCCATCATAGTGTTCAAGTGTTTGTCCTAATTGGCGAAACTGGGAAAGTAATAACTTGGCACAGCATCTGCTTTGTGGAAGACAGGCCGCTCCGAAATCGGAGTGTGACTGATAATTTTTCGGAGATGATCTATGAAAGCAACACAAAAAGGTTTTACGCTTATTGAATTGATGATCGTTGTTGCGATCATCGGTATCCTTGCAGCGGTTGCAATTCCGGCTTACCAGGAGTATGTACGTACCTCCCAGGGTGGTGCCACCATGAAGGGTGTTACCCCGTACGTTTCCAAAGCGCAGGTTTGTGTCCAGACTGGTATTGATTGTGCCAACCTGAACAGTGAAATTGATGCTGAAGCTGCTTTGGCTGGTTCTGCTACAAACTTCGATATCAACACTGGGGGCGCCCTGATTTGGACTAACGAGGGTTGTGAGTTGACTGCGACAGTCGGAACCACCGGCGGTGTATCCTATTCCATGAGGGGCATCGCTCCGGTCACAACTCCGCAGTGCGAAGAAGGTGCCGGTCTTGATAGCTAAGATCGCTTGACGAGCGCTATTTAGTAGCGCGTAGAGTCAAGGTTGTCGAAAGCCCCTGTGAAAACGCAGGGGCTTTTTATTTGGGAGCAATGTAGATGATCCTAGTTGCCTTCAGCTTCCTACTGGTCGGGTTTTCTCTATTTGCAGGCCTTATACCGATTGGCGCTGGCAATTATTCGGAGCAGCGCTTCCTGCTGTGTTTAGTGATTTGGCTGACAGTCTGCCTATGTCTTGCCAAAACTGTCGCCGGTCGCAAACACGCAGCGGGGATCGGGTGGCTTCCCTGGTTGCTTCCGCTGATTCTTATATTTCTGTCCGGTGAACTCTATCCAGCGAATTACCACGTTGAACCCCTGATGTTCGCCCTCTTCTTTCTGGGGTGTTGCCTTTTCAGCGGCCATCTGTCGCAGTCGGAAAGTCTATGGCTGAAGTTGGGCAGGGTCCTCACGGTTATTGCGTTCGTGGCACTCATCTATGGATTCATTGCCCTTATGAACTATGCCCTTGCCTTACAGGATGGCAATGCAGACATAGATACAGTTTTGACATGGGGTTTCCCCAATATCCGGTATTGGAGCCATCTGGCCAGCTGGTTGATTCCGCTTATTGCGGCGGCGCAGCGTTCCGGAAGCTTGTCGACTTTGCCAGCGGTCCGGGGGGTATTCGTGCTTGCTGGTGCTCTCTGGTGGTGGATTCTGCTTTCTACATCAGCCAGGGGCTCCGCTTTCGGGCTCTTGGTTGGATCGATAGTTGTAGTTGTGCTCTTCAGGCGGTATTCGTTGGACTGGCTTCGTTCGCTTGGAGTGCAGTTGCTTGTCGGCGGCAGCCTGTGGCTAGTTTTGACCTTTTTGCTTCCCTTGTGGTTATTCGATTCAGTAGATTTAAGAGCGATTTCTGCCAGTTCCTCGGGCCGGATACCTCTCTGGATAGAGGCGTGGAATATGAGCCTCGTCAATTTTCCCTTTGGGCTCGGTCCCCAGTCGTGGTTGACGCACCCCTTAGTCTCCGATTTGCAGGTCAGCTCAAAGTCATTTGGTCACCCTCATAACATGTATCTGCTTTGGGCGGCCGAGTATGGATGGGGAGTCATCGTGGCGTTTGTTATTTTCGTTGGCGGTATTGGTCGATACATGGCCTCGAGAGGCGCAGAATATCGAGCGAAAGGTAGAGATGCCACGATAATGGGAGGATTGACCGCTTCGGTCGTGGCTGCGTTCGTGCACGCCGGTGTTTCGGCAGTGTTTATGGCACCGGCATCGATGCTTACTGGGTTTCTGGTGCTCACGATGTTCCTGGCGTTGCTCCAGGCGCCAATTCAGGGTGGCCGTTCGCCAATTCGCGTTCCGGCTCGTCCGTCGGTCAGGTTATCGGCAGGGCTGGCGTTGCTGATAATGTTGGCTGTCGGCCCTGTGTGGGCGCATGAAGTCTGGCGCTACTATCGGGATAATTTGGAAGACAGGCTTACTTATAAAGGACAAGGATCGATCTATTCACCCCGATTTTGGTCACATGGTGACTTTCCTCGACAGTTAAATGCAGACTGATGCAGTAAAAGAGCACTGATTTTCTGAGGAAATTTAGTTGGCGCAGGGTTTGCTACGTTCACTTTAGTCCTGATCTGATGTGGAGTTGTAACTGCTTATGAATACGCACCGTGGTTTTACCCTGATCGAACTGATGATCGTGGTCGCGATTATTGGCATTCTGGCGGCGGTCGCAATACCTGCCTACCAGACATACGTGGCTAGCGCACATGGCGGTGCGGCGATGAAGTCTGCTACGCCCTTTGTGATTAAATTGCAGGTGTGCACCCAAACGGGCAATGGTTGCCAGACGTTGAACTCGGAAATTGCGGCGGAAGCAGACCTTAGCATCGCGCCTAATGCAGCGGTTGGCACAACCTCTGCCATCACAATGGTGAACGAAGGCTGTAACTTGGTTGCGACCGTGGAGGACAGCGGCACCGTCAGCTATGCAATGACCGGTGTGGCGCCCATTACAGACGAACAATGCCAGGTTGGGGCGGGTCTTGATTCCTGAGGGAGCGGTAGTTTCCTAACCCTGATCTACGGAAGACCAGTTGATCATGTGTCTTGATCTCGATACGTTCGGCTGCCCCTTAAACTAAATTACCCATACTTAAAAGAGATAGTTCATGCCTGAAGGTGCAGCGATCAAGACTGAAAGCAATAAAGAGACAGTGGGCGTTTTATTGCTGCTCTTCATGTCTATTCCGTCTGCTCTGCTTGTGAAGGTTTGGCCGATAGCTGCGGCGTTTTCCGATGGCCTCTCCTTGTTGATTGGCGGCCTTATCGGCGGCGTATTGCTTTTGCGCTCAGACCCCGGCCGTTTCGCGCTATCACCAGCCATGGGCTTGCTTCTGCTTTTCATTCTGGCATTGAGTTTATCCATTGCGGTTAATGGCTATACCGTCTCCGCAGCCTGGCGTTGGTACCTTATTTTCCTTGGTTTTTCAGCTCTGTTTCTCTTTGGTATGGCCGAGGCGCTTGAGCAGTTAGGTACCGATCAATTTGTCGCGCTGCTCAAGCGCATTCTCTGGTACGGTGCAACCGTCTACGCCATTCTCAGCTTGCTACGGTATTATGGCGCCCTCCATGCACTGATCCCCTCGCTGAAGCCGGCTGAGGGGCGTATGGCGGGCATGTGGACTCAAGCCAACCTCAATAACATCACCTTGTGGCTGGGCCTGCTGGCGGCCGTTTTCTGCTGTAGTTGGCAGCAACGGCGCTGGCGGTTGGCGGGTTCAGTGCTCTTATTTGGTTGGGGGATTGCCTGCTCCGCTTCGCGCGTTTCGTGGTTATTCGCTGCAGGTCTTTTGATTTGGGTGGCCTTCTCGAGTCTGCCAATCTTTCGCTTGTCGGAAACCTTGCCCAAAAGAAAATTGTTGGCAGGTTCGGTGCTTGCTGTTGTGGCTTTGCTTGTTCTGACTCCATTTGTCAATGCGCCCCTCAACCAATGGCTGACAGAGCAGGGGATTGTGAACCGTAGCACCACTCAGGCCTTGCTGGAGCGGGATGCGTTGAACGACAGGTTCCGGTCATCGGAGTGGCAGAAAGCGGCCTCAGCCGTGCCGGATATGTCGGTAAAGGAACTGCTGGTGGGCGTTGGCCCAGGGCAATACGCTCGGTTTTCGTCAGAAAACGATCACAGGGTCTCGGCGGAGGCGTTGGATAATGGCACTTGGGGTAACGCTCACAATATCTTCATTATGCTGTTTATTGAGACCGGCTTTATCGGGTTGGCGGTTTTTCTGGCCTTGGTCGTCTCGGTTGGCTGGCAGGTACTGAAGCGCCCTGTAGACACCAACCGATTATTTTTAACGGGAGCCATAGGCCTGCTCCTGATACATAGTAACCTTGAGTTTCCGCTCTGGTATGCCTGGTTCTTAATGCTGTTCGGTCTTCTGCTATTGCCTCTTTATGAGAACCGTCTGGTTGAGAACGATAGTCGCCGAACCAAGCCATTCGTAGGTGCTACGTGTCTTCTGATAACTGTGATAATGCTTATCAGCGTGGGTACCAGCTACGCATCGTTTGCGCGTATCGCTTTGAAGGACGACCATGACATCGATGACTTCATGCAGTTAATGGTTTTGAGTGAGCATGGGCTACTTGGCCCTTACGCATCACTTTGGCGCTATCGAGAGTTCGCGCCCGTTACCGTAGATCTGGAAGGCCAACTGGATGAAGTCGAAAGGGTTGTCGCTTGGCAACCACGCGATCTCGTAATGCTGCGCCAATACTCGCTTTATTTGATGGCCGACAGGCTGGATGATGCTTGTGATGTGGCTACACAAACGGCTCGGCGATATCCCGGTTCTGCGCCTTTCATGGTCGACCACGTTCGGGAGAAAAAGCTGGCTCCGGCAGCAGATCTACCGAAGCTCCAGGCGTGCATCGAGGATGGGCTTTCCATTCGGGGTAAGACCCTGACCGGAGTCAGGATCGAGAATGCCAAGGAAGCGATGGCTGAGAGGCTGAAGGCGACTCAGCCTTAAACCTCCACCTCCTCAAACAACTCCGGCACCTCAACATCCCAGCCAAACTTGTCCCGAATCCGTTTGCGCATAACGTCACTCGCGACTAGCTCACCGTGAGTGACGTACACCTTCTCCGGCTTGAGTGAGCTTTGCTCCAGCCACGCCAGAATCTCGTTGTAGTCGCCATGTGCGGAGAGAGAATCCAGGTTATGAATTTCCGCCTTCACAGGCCAGTACTCACCGTGGATCTTCACTGATTCCGCACCGTTCACCAGTGCATCACCGCGGGTGCCAGGCGCCTGAAAACCAGCGAACACCACGCTGTTGCGGGGATTTGGGAGTAGCGTTTTCAGGTGGTGTAGGACCCGTCCACCACTGGCCATTCCACTGGCGGAAATAATCACGCAGGGGTAGCGCACCGCATCCAGTTCAATGGATTCCTCCACCTTGCGGACAAATTCGGTTTTTTCGTCAATCAGCTCGCATTGAGCGGCGTTCAGTTTGTGCTCTTTATGATGCTTGCAGAAGATCTCTGTGGCCTTGATGGCCATGGGGCTGTTCAGGAAAACCGGCAGTTTGGGTATCTTCCCGTCCCCCATAATCTTGTGAATCACATACAGCAGCATTTGCGCGCGGCCCACTGCAAAGGCCGGGAGAAGCACGATACCGCCACGCCCCGCCGTGCGGGTAATGATTTCAGCCAGTTCTGCTTCCGGATCTGTCTCGCCGTGGGCCCGATCCCCGTAGGTTGACTCACAGATCAGCACATCGGCCTTCTGGAGTGGCTCCGGCGGGCGCATAATGATGTCGTTCTGACGGCCAACGTCACCGCTGAACACCACCGTTCTGTCTGCGCCCTTGTGATGAACATGCACACAGGATGAGCCCAGAATATGACCCGCCGGGGTAAAGGTTACCTGGAATCCTTTTACCGGCTCGAACGTCTCGTGGTAGTGCAGGGACTCGAAATGTTTCAGGGCTTCCCAGGCGTCTTTCTCGGTGAACAGCGGTTCCGGTTTTTCGTGCTTGGAGAACTTCTTGCGAAACGCGTACTTCGCATCCTCCTCTTGTAAAAAGCCGGCATCTGGCAGCAGAACCTTGCACAGTTCGTGGGTGGCTTTCGTGCAATAAACCTTGCCCTTGAAGCCTTTTTTCACCAGGGCTGGCAGGTAGCCGGAGTGGTCAATGTGGGCATGGGTGAGGACCACAGCATCAATAGTGGACGGATCCACAGGAAACTTCGCCCAGTTGCGCCGGCGCAAGGTTTTGACGCCCTGGTACATGCCACAATCCACCAATACCCGATGTTTCTCATCCGATAAAAGGTAGCGGGAGCCAGTCACTGTGCCTGTGCCGCCGAGGAAGCGAAGTTTCATAGAGCCATCCTTCTCGTTCTTTATTGAGGGAGTGTTACTATTGCCTATGATAGTTCATAACGTTTTGATCTGAAGCAGGAAGCGAATCACATGCATTACAGCTCCGTCCTTCCGGACGTGATAAAAGTGGCCAATGCGGCCAGTGAGAAAGTGCTTCACATTTACCAGTCTGACTTCAAAGTGAGCTACAAGGCAGACGATTCGCCAATTACCGCTGCAGACACCGCTGCCCACGACATCATCACCCATGGGCTTAGAAGCATCAGCCGGGATATACCGATCCTTTCGGAGGAGGGCAGCGATATCCCCTGGGAAGAGCGTAAACACTGGCGTCGCTTTTGGCTGGTGGATCCTGTTGACGGCACAAAGGACTTCACCCAGCGCACCGGCGAGTTCACGGTAAATATCGCCATGATCGAAGATGGTCAGCCGGTGATGGGGGTTGTCATCGCGCCTGCCCTGAAAGAGGCGTTCTGGGGAATTGTGGGAGAAGGGGCCCACATGCGGGACCGTACGGGCAGGGTTCATCACATCCGTGTGGCAGAACCTAAACCCCTGAAACGGGTTGTCGCCAGCAAAAACCACCTGAACGAGGAAACCCGGGCATTTATCGAGGCTTTGGGTGAGCATGAGCTGGTGCAGGCGGGCAGTTCCCTCAAATTATGCCGAATCGCCGAGGGGCATGCGGATATCTATCCACGGCTGAGCCCTACCTCTGAGTGGGATACTGGAGCTGCGCAAGCCGTGCTGATGGCTGCCGGCGGCAAAGTGCAGACGCTGGATGGGAAGCCCCTCAAATATGGTAAGCAGAATGTGTTAAATCCGTATTTCGTTGCATCGGGAAGCTGGTATAGTCCGCAGCCATGACCTGGTACGCACTGCAACACAAGCCCGCTCAGGGCGACCGCGCTCTTCAGCACCTTCAGAACCAAGACATCGCCTGCTTTTACCCAAAAATCAGTGTGGAGAAAATCAAAGGCGGAAAGCGCTCGAAGAAACTGGAACCGTTATTCCCTGGCTATCTGTTCGTAAACCTTGAGCAGACGGATCCAATGTGGTCGAAGCTTCGTTCCACCCGTGGCGTGTTGAGAATTGTCGGTTTTGCAAATAAGCCTGCGTCAATCAGCGATGCTGTTATTCAGCACATCAGGGCTAGCCTGGACTCAGTGGCTCAGCAGGGCGGCATCAGGCCTGGCCAGTCAGTTCACCTGAGTGAGGGTCCGTTCGAAGGCATCAATGCAATTTTTCAGGCCTATGACGGCGAAGAGCGGGCTGTTGTGCTGATTAACTTCATGCAGATGCAGCAGCGGGTCAAAGTCCCTGTTTCTTCTCTGAAGATAGAATGAGTAGTGTATCCATCGCCCGGAAATAATTGCACTTCCAACACTTTAACAATTCTTTACCCCCGCAACCTGCTGAAAACCTGTGTATCAGACTTTTTGTCACTTGCTTGTCATAAGCATTGCCGTAAAATCGTCACTCTTCTGAAACAGTTCATTCATCTACCGACAGGGATATAGTTGGGAGTCAGTTGTCCCCTTCTTTTTTTCATGTCTCCTGTCGCTTTTCAGATAACTTTATCTTATGACCTTAAAACACTGGGCCCTGGTCGGTGGGGCGGTAGCGTGCTTGAGCAGCCCCCTCCTTTGGGCGGCGCCGTGGCTTGACCCGGGGGATTCACGGGCTAGGTTTGCGGCTCAAAAGTTGGCAGACCGTGGCCATATGGACCGTACTGTAAGCACCTGGCCATTGATGTGGAGCACCGTTCACAGTGGTGTTCAGCCCAGTGTGCATGCGGATCATTCGTCCGTAGGCTCTGCCGCGGCCTACCTACGTTTCGAGCAGGAACAGCAGGCGCAGCCGGGGTTTCGCGGAGAGTACAGTGTGTATGGCAGCAGTGAGATTCCCGGTATCCGTGGGTTTGATCAGAATGCTCTTGCGAAGGTTGGAACAGCAATCGATCTTCAGTGGCAGGGCGAAGTCTGGGCCCTCGGCCTCAACCCCGGCTATGCCCATAATCCCGATGATGATGAAGAACTGCGCCTTGATGGCTCCTATCTTGCGGCAGCAGCCGGCAACTGGGTGGTCGGTGTGGGTGCTATTGACCGTTGGTGGGGGCCCGGTTGGCAGTCCAGCCTGATTCTATCGAATAACGCCCGCCCGATGCCGGCGCTCTGGATCAATCGCAACAACACCCACGCCTTCGAAACCCCCTGGTTGAGCTGGATTGGTCCCTGGCAATTCACAGCGCTAGCCGGACAGTACGAGAGCGATCGTGCGGTGCCGGATGCCAAACTCATCGGTATGCGCTTTACCTTCCGCCCCGTCGATGGCCTGGATATTGGCCTCTCCCGTGCGATCATGTTTGGTGGGGAAGGGCGCCCGGAAGGGGCATCCACCATATGGAATGCTCTCATCGGTCGGGATAACGGACAGCTTGAGGAAAACGACCCCGGCAACCAGCTCGCCAGCGTTGATGCGCGATATGGATTCTCCGTTGGCCATCAAGCTATGGGCATTTACGCCCAGATGATGGGGGAAGATGAAGCTGGAGCTTTCCCTGCCCGAAAATCATGGCTTTTCGGGGTAGATTGGACCACCCAGCTATTCGAAGCTGACCAGCAATGGTTTTTTGAGTACACGAATACACTGGCTGATGACTTCCTGGGCGATGCGATGCCCAATATCACTTATGAACACTCCCGGTACCGTTCCGGCTACCGCTATTACGGTCGCAGCATGGCCGCCAGTTTTGATGGCGACGCCGAGGCCGTCACCCTGGGAGCTTTCAATTTCTTTAATAATGGCACAAACCTCAGTACTAAAGTCAGTTTTGCCCGGCTCAACAAAGAGAGTGCTATTAGCACTGTGGTGCCGAACGACGATATATTTTATACCGCGCCCAACGTTGATCAGAACGTAACCGTCCTTGAGGTGGGGTATGGATCCCGATTGCTCGGTGGATGGCTGGACCTGAACCTCCAGGCCACCGACAAGAAAATTCAGTACCGGGGTGGCGAGAAAGACCAATGGTCTTTGGGTGCGACCTGGACTTACCGTTTTTAAACTGATTGAACCAAAACGCTGGATCTCTAATTGTGAAGCTTAAGAATCTCTTGCTCCCTATGGCCATGCTGCTCCCCATAGCGGCCACCGCCCAGTCCTTCAATCAATCCCAGATCGAACAATTCCAGAGCCTGCCCAGAGCCCAGCAGGAAGCCCTGGCTAGCCAGTACGGTGTTGATCTGGAAGACTTCCAATCCTCTGGGCAACGCAATCAGCGACCACGAGACGTTGAGGTAGTTGAGCCAGCTGAAAGCATTTCGGTCGAAGAGAGACGGCAGGCCCGCGGAGAAAAGGAGGAAGAAGAGAAAGAGCGGCAAGCCGCCGATAAAAACGGTGGTCTGAAGCCCTTCGGCTATGAGCTCTTTCGGGGCAGCCCAACCACCTTCGCTCCGGTAACCGAAATCCCCATTCCCTCCGAGTACACCCTTGGGCCAGGGGACGTATTGCGCATCCAGCTCTGGGGCAAAGAAAACCAGAACCTGGAACTGCCCATCGGCCGCGACGGCACCATCAGCTTTCCTCAATCTGGCCCCATGAGCGTCGCGGGATTGAGCTTTGATGAAGCCCGGCAGCAGATCCGCAAACAGGTATCAGAGCAATATATCGGCGTTCAGGCCAGCGTTTCTCTGGGTGAGTTGCGTAGCATGCGCGTGTTCGTACTCGGTGAAGCACGCAACCCCGGTTCATATTCAGTCAGTTCGCTTTCCACAATCACCAATGCCTTGTATGTCTCCGGTGGCATTAAACAAACTGGATCGCTGAGAAACCTCCAGCACAAACGCGACGGAAAGCTGGTAGGCACCCTGGATCTATACGATCTCCTGCTCAAGGGAGACAGCTCAAACGATAACCGTCTTCAGCCGGGCGACGTGATTTTTATTCCATCTGTAGGCAGGCGTGCGGGCATTGAGGGCGAGGTTTACCGCCCTGCGCTCTATGAACTGGAAAATGAAAACACCCTCAAGGACCTGGTCAGTATGGCCGGTGGCCTCACACCTCAGGCGTACCCTCAGCGCATCAATATTGAACGGACCAACGAGGACTTCCTTAGAATCATTGCCGAGGCGGATTACACTGCGGCAAAAGGAAAGAGTGCGCGAATTCAAGCGGGTGATAGAGTAACTATTCCGTCGATCTCGGATATCACAGGCCAGTATGTAGAGATCGCCGGCGCGGCCACGCGGCCCGGTCGATTTGCCTGGATGCCGGGCATGCGGGTGAGTTCGTTGATTCGAAGCCTGGATGCAGACCTTACGCCCTTCGCAGACAAGCGCTATGCGGCTATCGTTCGCACAGACAAACAGACTGACTCTATTTCAGTGCTGAACCTCAGGCTGAGAAAGGCCATTCAGAATCCCGGCGGAGAATACGATTTCCTGCTCAAGGAAAAGGATAAGCTGTTGATCTTCTCTGACGCTGGAAAGGTGGAGCGCAAAAATGAGCCAACCGAACAGCTTGGCGAAATGGATAGTGAGCAACAGCGGGAGTTCACACGGGAAGCCCTCTTCGAACCAGTACTCCGTCGACTGAAAAGCCAGGCAACACCGTCTTCTCCACAAAGAACCATCCAGATTAGCGGGCCAGTTCGATACCCAGGTGAATATCCTATGCCTGCCTCCAGGCAACTCGCGGATGCCATTTTTGTAGCTGGCGGGTTGAAAGATTCAGCATCACTTTTCAATGCGGAAATTGCCCGATACACCACTGATGATAACGGCATTGGGAAAACGAAAATCCTCAATGTCAACCTGGCCGACGCCATGGTCAGCAACGCCAATCTGGCACTGCAAAGTAGGGACAGGATTCTGATTAAATCCATCCCGGAATTCGCGAAGACAAGCACCATCGAGCTGCAGGGCGAAGTACGTTACCCGGGGGTGTACACTTTCCGGGACGGAGAAACCCTTAAAGAAGTTATTGAGCGAGCCGGTGGACTGACTGATAACGCGTTTCCGAGAGGTGCGGTCTTCACCCGAGAAAAGTTACGCCGGCTTGAAGCTCAACGCCTCCGCGAAGCGGAAGAGCGCCTGCAGGGAGACCTCCTTGGCGTTCAGCTGGAGGGCGATGGATCTGGCGGAGAGAGTGCCGACCGTTCTCAGCAGGTTCAGGATCTTCTGGAAGATGTTCAGAGCAGCCGGCCGGTTGGTCGCATGGTGGTTAACCTGGAAGCAGTGTTGAATGACGATGGCTATCAGGCGATCCGCCTTCAGGATGGCGATACGCTCACTGTTCCAACCATTCCCCAGTCCGTTACTGTATTTGGCGAAGTTCAATTCCCCACCAGCCACCTTCACCAGGTCGGATTAACAGTAGATGATTACCTTGAGCGTTCCGGTGGGCCGACTCGCCAAGCTGATGAAAGCAGGGTTTATGTGGTTAAGGCGGACGGCTCCGTAATGATGCCCGAGAAGAGCCTCTGGTTTGGCACCCGCAGCCAACAGCTAGAACCTGGTGACACGATCATTATGCCAATCGATGTGGACCGTCTGAACCAGCTGGAACTGTGGACAAACGTCAGCCAGATTGTCTATCAGATCGCCCTTGGCGCTGCGGCGGTGGGGAACCTGTGATGAGCCAGATTCCTGACCAACAAAACTTTCCTGACGACGAAATCGATTTGCGGGAGCTGTTTTCGATTTTGTGGCGTGGTAAGTGGCTAATACTTGTTAGCACCATAATATTCGGCGCAGCGGGCATCTTCTATGCCTTCCAGAAGCCGAACGTTTACCAAGCTTCAGCCCTACTTGCCCCTTCTCAGAGCGAAGGGGGCAGCCCGATTGGAGGGCAGCTCAGCGGGTTGGCCAGCCTGGCCGGAGTAAACCTTGGTGGCGGCGATGCGAATAAGACCACCATAGCCAAGGAAGTACTTCAGTCCCGGGCGTTTCTTACTGATTTCATACATCGGTATGAACTCCAAGCACCCCTTATAGCGGCAAAAGGCTGGAGCCAAAATACAGAAGAGTGGTCCTACGATCGAGAGGTGTACAACCCCGAAAACGGGGAGTGGCTCGCCGATAATGAGGGCCTGAGCCAGAAGCCCACGGATTGGGATTTGGTCAAAACTTTTCGCGAGCAGCTCAGCGTAAGCGAGAACAAAGATAACGGCATGATTACTGTCAGCATCAAAAGCCTGTCTCCTCAGGCGGCGAAGGACTGGGTGAGTTGGTTGGTACGAGATATCAATGAACACATGCGAGAGCAGGATGTCGAAGAGGCTGAAGCGAGCGTTGCTTATCTTGAGGCGAAACTGCGGGAAACAAATATTGCGGGAATGCAGCAAGTTTTTTACCAGCTGATCGAGCAGGAAACCCGCACCATCATGTTGGCGAATGCCCAGCAAGAGTATGTATTCAAAACTGTAGATCCAGCCGTCGCACCCCAGGAGAAGAGCGAACCAAAGCGCGCGTTGATTGCGGTGCTTGCCATAATGCTTGGCGGTATGCTGGGTGTATTTATCGTGTTTGTTCGTGCCTTTGTTCAGAGCAGCAAAATCGATGAACAAATCCCAAAAGTCACTCAGACAAGCTGATTCAGCAAGTTCAATATGATTAAAACTCTTTGCGTGTTCGGTACCCGCCCCGAAGCCATCAAAATGGCTCCACTCGCGCTTAAACTAGAAGCAGATTCTCGCTTCGACGCAAAAGTCTGCGTAACCGGCCAGCATCGGGAAATGCTGGACCAGGTACTAGGCCTGTTCGAACTGAAGCCTGATTTTGATCTGAATATAATGAAACCCGGCCAGGATCTAACAGACGTTACCAACGCGATACTGAAAGGCATGCGAGATGTCCTGAGCGCATTCAAGCCTGACGTGGTGCTCGTTCACGGAGATACCGCAACCACCTTTGCTACAAGCCTCGCGGCCTACTATCAGCAAATCCCAGTGGCTCATGTGGAGGCCGGCCTACGGACTGGAAATCTATACTCACCCTGGCCGGAAGAAGCAAACCGGAAACTGACTGGAGCGCTCGCCACCTACCATTTTGCACCTACTCAAACTTCAGCTGACAACCTGAAACGCGAGGGGGTTGCCGAGGGACATATTCACATTACTGGCAATACTGTCATTGATGCTTTGTTTGAAGTGGTCCATAAGCTGGACACAGACAAACAACTGCATGCTAGCCTCGCGGCCAAGTTTCCTTTCTTGGAGGAAAACAGAAAACTGATCCTGGTAACCGGGCACCGAAGAGAAAGCTTTGGCGGTGGTTTCGAGCGAATTTGCGAGGCGCTTGCGCAAACAGCCCAAATGCACCCGGATACCCAGATTGTCTATCCGGTACACCTGAACCCCAACGTCCAGCAGCCAGTTAACCGCCTGCTCAAAGGAATCGATAATGTTCACCTAATTGAGCCACTGGATTATCTGCCGTTCGTTTACCTTATGAATCGAGCATCAATCATCCTTACCGACTCAGGCGGCATCCAAGAAGAGGCCCCCTCTCTTGGGAAACCTGTTTTGGTTATGCGTGACACGACGGAGCGGCCGGAGGCGGTAGAGGCCGGCACTGTCAAGCTGGTTGGGACAAGAGTAAATACCATTATGGAAGAGCTCAACACTCTTATATCCGATTCTGAAGCCTATGAGAGAATGTCGCGGGCACACAATCCTTATGGTGATGGGAAGGCGACAAATCGAATACTAGACACCTTGGCTGGAATAAAGTCGGGCAGCATTTAAATGCTCTTCAGACTACTGCAATTCATGCCCAGTATTTCAGGCTCACAATTTTAAGAGGGACCTATGAAGTTCAATACTATTTCTGTGGTTGGATTGGGCTACATTGGCCTGCCAACAGCGGCCGTTTTCGCTTCACGAAAGGTGAAAGTGATTGGCGTGGATGTTAACCAACACGTCATCGATACGATCAACAAGGGCGAAGTGCACATTGTTGAGCCGGACCTGGATATGGTGGTTCATGCCGCCGTGAAAGAGGGGTATCTAAGAGCGACCTGCCAACCTGAACCGGCTGATGCTTTCCTGATTGCAGTGCCGACCCCTTTTAAAGGAGACAACCATGAGCCTGATCTCTCCTATATCGAATCTGCAGCTAAATCTATCGCTCCGGTTCTGAGCAGAGGCAATCTGGTTGTCCTTGAGTCAACGTCGCCAGTCGGAGCTACTGAACAGATGACGGCTTGGCTGGCTGAAGCGCGCCCGGACCTTAGTTTTCCCCAAGACGCTGGTGAGGATTCTGACATCCGCATTGCCCACTGTCCGGAACGGGTGTTGCCAGGCCACGTGATTCGGGAACTGGTAAGCAATGACCGAGTGATTGGAGGAATGACGCCCAAATGTTCCGATGTGGCGTGTGACCTCTATGGAGTGTTTCTCCAAGGCCAATGTGTTGTTACGACAGCTCGTACCGCCGAAATGTGCAAACTCACAGAGAATAGTTTCCGAGATGTGAACATTGCCTTTGCTAATGAGCTTTCGATCATTTGTGACAAGCTTGATATCAACGTCTGGGAACTCATTCGACTGGCTAATCGGCACCCCAGGGTGAATATCCTCCAGCCTGGCCCTGGTGTGGGAGGGCATTGCATTGCGGTTGATCCGTGGTTCATCGTAAGCAGTGCCCCGGCCGAGGCTCGGATGATCACCACCGCTCGAAGAGTAAACGACGGCAAGCCCCTTTGGGTGCAAGATAAGGTTAAGCTGGCAGTTGCTGATTTTCTTCAGGCCAACTCTGACAGAACGGCCGGTGATGTGACCATCGCGTGTTATGGCCTCGCTTTTAAGCCAGATATAGATGATTTGCGAGAAAGCCCCGCATTGCAGATCGCCAAAGGACTTTGCACGAGCCACCCCGGATCAGTTTTGATGGTGGAGCCGAACGTTAAAACACTGCCAACATCGTTGAACAATTCGGAATTGGTCACGTTGGAAGAGGCTCTATGTTCAGCCGATATTCATCTTCTACTAGTCGATCACAAGGAATTTAAGCTTGTCACCTCTAAGAATCTTGAAGGTAAAAGTGTTGTAGATACTCGTGGTAGTTGGACCCTCTAGGAATAAGCGAGCATGTTGAGGACGCCCGGAAGAGCATACAGTTAAATCTTAAACGCCTTTATTCGTAAGCGACACACGCTACTCAGCAGTATCAATCAACAATAGCGAAAAAAATTTCATAGCATTAAGTCTATCCCTGGCCCGTAAATGAGCAACTCCGCACTCTTCCAGAGGAATAAGTGTCTTTTAAAATGAACGAAACACTCAGATCAGTGGCTAGAGCTTCAGTTGCTCGCGGGATAGTTGCAATAAGCGGCCTTCTGTTAACTATTACGCTACCTTTAGTCCTATCATTAGACCAGGTCGGCAAGTTTTACTTGATATTAACTTACTCGACATTTCTAAGTATTCTAATGCGTATGGGCCTGGACTATGACGTTAATGGGAAAATCGCTTCTGTCAGCGGAGAGGCTCGGATAATAAAATTTAATTACCTAGTATCACTTCTGACAACATCTTCACTAGTCGCAGTATTTTCGCTATTTGTTTTTTACTTAATAACTGAGTCGGATTTATTTAATATAAAAGCATCTGAGTTTGGTTATCTTATAGTTAGTCTCGGCTTCTCGTTGGCAGTATCGGCATTTCTATTTCAGTTGTATCGGATTGATGGGCACGTTTTCCGAGCGAGCTTGGTAAGAGGGCTTTCTATAAACGGAAGTTTCTTAATTTCTTTGATAATTTTGAGTAATGTCGGCGAGCTCGATGAAGAGTCCACACTCTGTGTCATGGTTATTTTTACTCTAATTGTTTCGCTTATCAATATCTTCCTTTACTTCTATTTCTATATCGGCGCTTTCCCTATTCGGAGAATAGGAGACAGAAAAGACAGAAATAGTTCAAACTTGCCTTTCCTATTTTACTCACTATTAGCATTTTTTATTGCAGATGTAGATTATTGGGTTGTTGCGGCGCATTTAGATGACGAAAACCTAGCCATATACGCAACTATGAAGCGAGTCGCTCTATTAGCTGCAATTTTTCTCGATATTGGCAATCTTGTAGCTCCGAAAATACTAAGAAATACTATGCAAAATATAAAAAAAGAATGTAAAAACTTGCTTCATATTAGAAGGCTCGCTTTTCTTTTCTCTTTGCTTTCATTCACTGCTGCAATATTTGTGTTCATGTTTGGAGAATTCCTGATAGGTAAGATTTGGGGAGAACGTTTCACGACAGGATTTTATCCATTAGTAATATTTATGGTTGCGTATGGATTAATACTGGCCACCGGCTTTTCGGAAGCTTTGCTAATTTTAAAGTCCAATAGACGTGTTATGCTTCAGTCGATGACGATAGCTTTTGTTTCTATAGTTTTCCTCTCGAATTATCTAACCGCTCATTTTGAGTTGATTGGTGCGTCATTGTCTTTTCTAATATGCGCAGTGGGTTTAAGAGCATACTGGTCATATAAAGTTTTTAAAATGTATAATTATGGTGTTTACGCTTCATGGAAATGAACATTTATTCAGTGCTGGATTATGAGCTAGTCAATGGCGTTTTCAATATTGGTGACTATGTTCAAAGTTTGGCCGCGACGAATTTTCTACCTAGAGTGGATCAATATATTTCAAGAGAGAGGCTGAATTCGTACTCGGGGCCAAGAACGAAAATAATATTGAATGGCTGGTTTATGCATAATCCTAAGAACTGGCCCCCTTCAGAAAATATTGATCCCCTGATGGTCTCTTTTCATATAAATAGACCATTCATTCAGCAAATGTTGTCTTCGCAAGGTGTGGAGTTTCTCAAAAAAAATGAGCCAGTGGGCTGTCGAGATTACCATACCTGCAATATCTTGCGTCAAAAGGGCATCGAGGCGTATTATTCGGGCTGTCTGACTCTTACGCTAGGCGATAATTATCAGAAAGCACAAGAAAGAAAAAATGTTCTATTTGTAGATGTATGCCATGCCGTCCCTAAATTGAGCTCATACCTAAATATGAAACCCAGATATTTAGGGTCACATTTGCTATCCGGTAATGTTCCTAGGTCTATCTCAAGAAGTTCAGTAATAAATAAAATTGTTGCGGCGTCGGAAGTTGACGACGATAACAACATCGAGTTCCTCGAGAATAGTATAAATGGGAGCAATCTATCTACAGATGAAAAATTTCGATGTGCTGATGAATATTTAAAAAAGATAGCAAGTGCGAAGGTTGTCTATACATCTCGAATTCATTGTGCGCTACCATGTCTTGCAATAGGTATACCTGTAGTTTTTATTAAATATGGTCAAAAAAGTAGTTCGAACCTTTTGAGATTTAGAGGGATTTTGGATCATATGAATGTACTTGATCTCGATGGGGACCTTAAGAGGAACGGCTTTAAATCCAAATTTTTATCTCTCGGGGATATTAGTTCAAAGAAAGTCCAGTCGAACCCGAATACTCATTTAAAGCTAGCAGCTAAGTTGCGGGAGAGATGTAATAATTTTATATCGCCGGAAATTAGGGTTTGAACTTTTAGGTTCACCACAAGATCTTCCTGAAGCAAAGGGTTTTCTGGCTTTATTAGAACTGATATGTGTGCTTTTACTTTGTAACCTTTTTGAAAGTATTAATAATTTTTTGATCTAGGTTATGCTTAATTTTGGGTGATTGACATTTTTAGATTTAAATATGGCCTATTTTAGATAATGCATGCTTATCTGGTGTTCTCGTTACTTTCCATTTTTGCACTTATTTTCAATAAGTATTTGTTCGTTGCGCTTGTAGTTGTAGGTATAAGTTGCTTTTTATTTCTTTTGCCAAGCACTGGTCTTGATTATTATTACTACAGGCAGGCATTTGAGAATGCCTATCTCGTCCAAGAGTTCCCTTGGTTTAAAACAGACTCGATCATTACTGCGGAGCCATTTTATCTTTGGTACAACTCATTCCTCGGTGTGGTCTTTCCATTTGGTTTCCCGTTTTTTCTGGTAGTTAATTTTTTGATTTGCTTTTTACTTTCTTATTTGGCTATACGAAGGGTACCAAAAGTCGATTTTGGTCTATTTTGGGCGGCTATATTGCCCGTTGTTGTTCCAACGATTTTTTATTTTTCACCAAGATCGTCAGTTTCTTTTTTTTTGCTTCTGCTGTCATTTTTTCTCGTTTTGCAGTCTAGATTCAAGACCGCAGCCATATTTATGGGGGGCGCCTTCCTTGTTCATTCTCAGTATATTTTGGTCTCTGCGTTCATTGTTTTGCTGAATTTTTTTTACCCCATTGTTGAAAGATCTAATGGCCTGTCGAAAAAGATTTATTCAGCGTCATTGATTATTTGTTTGGCTGTCGCGCTTAAAATGATTGGCCTGCTCCTTACACATATTGAATTCATTTTAAGTCTTTTACCTAGTGCAAATATTGCGATCTCTAAATTGAGATACTTCGAAGGGTCCAGTTCTGGATTGCGTATTACCGCAGTTCTCTCTGTCATTGTTTATCCTGCTATGATATTGCTGATCGGTATTCAAAAACAGAAGGGAAAGCTTGTTTATTTTGAATCAAAAGGTGTTGATGATAGAGCCCAATATTTCATCTTAATGATTATATTTTTTGGTGCTGTAATAAATGTTGTTTTTTTTGGTGACCCTCATCTAGCCGGTCGATTGAGCAGATTTTCTGATTATTTGGGATTGGGAGTTGTGATGCCTATGTTTTTTAAGCTTTATTTTGACCGAAGTCTTGCTGTTATATTTCTTTGGTTTTTGTGTTTTCTGGGCCCAATTTTATATCCAACTGTTTATTAATTTGTTTGCGTAGTGTTGTCCTGTCCATAAATGAAAGCTATTGAGTGTTGTTATTTCTGGGTGTTATATTGTCGAATTGGGTTTTTATGTTGCTTTCAAGTTATTGCCTGAAGATGTCTTTAAAAAAATCACCTAAAGCTACGGTTTTTAAATGATGCGAGTGTTAGTTCTTGGTGCACTTCCACCTCCAATTGGCGGTGTTAGCATTCATATTGATAGGTTTCTTGATTATTGTTGGGAGAACGATTCTGAAAATTCCATCGTAGCATTTGATATAAAAAAACGTCGCCTTTTCACGAAAGAAGGAAATTATGGATTTCTAAGTGGCTTTGTTTTTTTTATTAAATGTAACATTGTGCATATACATATTTCTAGTAATTTAAAATTGTTTGCTGCTCTCATAGCTAAGCTGCTCAGGAAGCATGTGGTTTACACCCATCATAATTCTATAGTTTCAAACCGAAGAATTTTTGGTGCTCTTTTCAGGATTTGTGACGCAGTAATATTGGTGAATTCGGAAGAGGTTTTTAAGAGTCTTCCATCTCTTAATTTTAGTCGAAAAATATTTAGCATCCCAGCATTTATAGCAAAAGATTGCTCTGGGCTTATTCCGAGTGTTATAGAAGATCAAGTCAAGCAAGCTGATACTGTTTTTAGCACAAATTGTTATTCGGCGTCGGTAATCGGTGATGAGGAGGTCTACGGTATTAGTCGACTCGTTGACGTTTTTAAAAAGGGTGCGCAGCATGGGTTGCTCCACGGATCATTGCTTATAATATGTGATCCTTCTGCTAGTTTTAAGGACTCCTTCCAGGGTCGCTTCCTTTTCGAACTTGAGGGCGGAAACAGGATCCTCTATTGGAGTAAGCCTTTAGACTTCCTTTCGGTAATCAAAATATCAACTGCTACGATCAGAGCGACAATTACTGACGGTGATTCATTGTCCGTTCGTGAATCCTTACATCTGGGTGTCCCTGTTATTGCGTCGGATTGCGTCAGGCGACCAGATGGATCGGTCCTGTATAGAACTGCGGATAATGACGATTTGTTAGATAATATTGTAAATCTGGCTCGTGGAAAAGTTAGTGTGGACTTTGTGCAGAAAAGCTACGCTGATGATGTTCTAGCGTTGTATCGGAAATTAACGGGATTGAGATGAAACAGCTTCTTCAAGATATAGGAAATGGTTCAACCACAGTAACGTCTGCGCCTTCCCCTAGACCAATTAAGGGTACCGTGGTCATTGTGTCTAAGCTTTCTTTGGTATCGGCAGGTACTGAACGTATGCTTGTAGATTTTGGGCGAGCGTCGTATCTGGCTAAAGCTAGACAACAGCCGGACAAGGTTAAAATGGTCCTAGAAAAAGTTCAGACCGATGGATTGATGACCACGGTAGAAGCTGTGCAGTCAAAACTCAGACAGCCTCTGGCGCTAGGCTATTGCAATGTTGGGGTTGTCTCCGGTGTTGGGGGTGGCGTAAACGGTTTTAGAGTTGGGGACAGGGTGGTTTCAAATGGAAGTCATTCTGATTTGGTCCGTGTGCCGACCAATCTCTGCGCATTGATTCCCGGGAATGTTTCTGATGCCGAAGCTTCCTTCACAATTGTGGCCTCCATCGGCCTTCAGGGAATACGTTTAGCTGAGCCAACTCTAGGGGAGAGTTTTGTCGTTACCGGGGTAGGGTTAATTGGTTTGTTAACGGTGCAATTACTTAAAGCCCACGGGTGTCGTGTTCTTGCGATTGACTATGACGAATCCAAGCTTGAGCTTGCAAAGCAGTTTGGTGCTTTTACGTGTAACCCGAGCAAGGGTGAAGATCCAGTTGCGGCGGGTATGTCTTTCAGCCGAGGTCGAGGCGTAGATGGTGTGATCATTACCGCATCTACTAAATCCACTGATCCAGTCTCCCAGGCTGCCCGGATGTCGCGTAAGCGGGGCCGCGTTGTTCTGGTGGGTGTTACGGGTCTGGAACTGAATCGTGCAGACTTCTATGAGAAAGAACTGACTTTTCAAGTTTCTTGCTCATATGGCCCTGGTCGTTACGATCCGGAATATGAGGAGGGTGGTAAAGATTATCCCGTGGGTTTCGTACGTTGGACTGAGCAGCGGAATTTTGAGGCGGTGTTGGATATGATGGCCAGCGGCCATCTGGATGTTACGCCGCTTATTACCCACCGCTTTGATTTCGAGAACGCGCCCCAAGCATACGATGCGCTTACATTGGATAAATCTGCTTTGGGAATCCTCCTTGAATATAGAAGCGCTCCAGATTCACGCCAGGCTAGGACCGTTTCTCTCAAAGAAGACGTCAGCTTTGATCCTCAGAAACCGGTTGTGGGTTTCGTTGGCGCCGGAAACTATGCCTCTCGTATCCTTATTCCTGCATTCAAGGCAGCAGGTGCACAATTCCATTCCATTGCTACCTCTAGCGGTATTAACGGTGTAATACACGGCGAAAAAGCCGGTTTTGCTGAAGCGACCACTGATACTCAGGCGATGATTGATAATCCTGAGATTAATACGGTCGCAATTGTTACACGCCATAACTCGCATGCTGCTTTTGTAGCGTCTGCGCTGAAAGCCGGGAAACATGTTTTTGTCGAGAAACCTCTGGCCGTGACTACGGAAGATTTGGCTCTGGTAGAGAATCAGTTCGAAGCCAATCAGAGTGGCGGAGTGTCTGGGCATCTAATGGTTGGCTTTAACCGGAGGTTTTCGCCTCAAGTGAGAAAGATGAAAGAACTTCTTGGGGCAGTAAAAGAGCCGAAATCCTTCATAATGACAATGAATGCCGGGGCAATCCCAGCAGATCATTGGACACAGGATATTGCTGTCGGCGGCGGCAGAATTATTGGTGAAGCCTGTCACTTTATCGATCTCATGCGGTTTCTTGTCGGAGCAGAAATTGTTTCTGTTCAGGCTCGCCGGATGGGCGATTCTCCCGGTGTTGCCATCACGGAGGATAAGGCGGCAATTACGTTGGGCTTCGCAGATGGTTCGTTTGGTACGATTCACTATCTGGCTAACGGCGCAGCGAGTTTTCCAAAGGAGAGAGTCGAAGTCTTCGCAGCCGGGCGGGTGCTGCAGTTAGACAACTTCCGTAAGTTGAAAGGCTTTGGCTGGCCGGGGTTCAAGAAAATGAACTTGTGGAAGCAAGACAAAGGGCAGTCAGCGTGCGCCGCCGCCTTCCTTAATGCGATTGAAAAAGGTGGCGCCTGCCCGATAACGCCTAAGGAGATCTTTGAAGTAGCACGAGTAACCATCGATGCAGCCGAGCAACTGCGAGAACAGACGGATTGAATGTGTTGCTCCGAAAGTCGAAGGCAATATTGGCCTTGGGGATAACAAACATCTTCAGGGTAGTCTGGTTCCGGTTGGGTGTGAGATCTGGCCTGAACCCGGTTAGAAAGATAAAAGCTAGTGCGCCGTTGGGCCCGTTTTGGCGCCCTTTCCCAGATTCGCCGGTAAAGAAGGAAGTACCTGGGCGATTCCCGTCTGGTTTCGGCTACATTCCAATTGGTGAGCAGTTTCCACCAGACTGGCACAGCAATTTGTTGACCGGAGAGCGCTGTTCGTCGCCTCAAAAGCCTTGGTATGCCATTCCGGATTTCGGTGGTGAGCTTGGCGATATAAAAGGTATCTGGGAGCTTTCTAGATTCGATTGGGTGTTGGCCTTTGTGCGGGAGTACAGGGAAGGAAATACCGATGCTTTGAATCGCTTGGAGAATTGGTTGGAAGATTGGTCAAAGTCCAATCCGCCATACCTAGGCCCAAATTGGAAGTGCGGCCAGGAAGCATCGATCCGGGTCATGCATTTAGCTATGGCAGCGATTTTGATGAGGCAAGTCGAAGCCGCCGAGAAATCGTTGCTTCAGCTTGTTGAACTTCATCTAAAACGCATTGCCCCTACTATTCAATACGCGATAGCACAAGATAATAACCACGGTACCTCGGAGGCAGCCGCGCTATTTATTGGCGGAGCGTGGCTTGCGTTGCATGGTTCAGAGCAAGGCCGGCATTGGGAAGCTCACGGCCGAAAGTGGCTGGAGAACCGAGCGCAGCGTTTGATTGAGAGCGATGGGAGCTTCAGCCAATACTCGGTGACCTACCATCGGGTTCTTCTCGATACTTTCTCGATGGCAGAGATATGGCGCCGCAAACTGTCTTTGCCGGCATTCAGGTCCAACTGGTACGAAAAAGCTGGGGCTGCCACGGATTGGTTGAGGGCGATGCTTCAGCCGGGGGGAGATGTTCCAAATGTTGGCGCAAACGATGGTGCCAGGCTTTTGCAGTTAGCAGCCACAGATTACAGGGATTTTCGTCCTTCTGTGCAATTGGCAGCGTCATTGTTCAGGAATGAAAAGGCAGTCCCTGAGGCAGGGGAGTGGGACATTCCCCTGACGCTCTTGGGTGTTGATGAGCCACAGAGCCAAGCGCCCGAATTGGGTAGTCAGCTTTTTGATGAAGGCGGTTATGCCATATTGCGCAGTGCCGGTTCTTTTGTCCTCTTCAGGTATCCTCGCTTCAGATTCCGCCCCGGACATGCAGACGCACTTCATGTTGATCTGTGGTTAGGTGATCGAAATATCCTGCGCGATGGCGGATCTTTCAGTTACAACACGCAGGAACCCTGGCAAAGCTACTTCCCTGGAGTGAGAGCCCACAATACGGTTCAGTTTGACGAAAGGGAACCGATGCCAAGGATAAGTCGGTTTCTGTTTGGTGAGTGGCTAAAAACTTCCTGTTTTGAACCGCTCGAGTCGACGGGCGGAATCACGTCGGTGAAGGCTGGATACCGAGATTATCTGGGTGCCAGCCATAAGCGGAGAGTTATCCTTTGTACGGAGCGGCTGCGAATAGAGGACACTGTGAGCGGCTTTAGCCAGAAGGCAGTTCTGCGTTGGCGCCTACAACCCGGTGATTGGAAGCTTGTTGGGCATGTCGTAACTCTGGGGGGGATCAGGATTGAGCTCAATGCTGACGTACCATTGAAACGCTTGCAGTTGGTTGAGGGCTGGGAGTCCCGCTATTACGGCCGGAAAACGCCTCTGCGCGTTCTTGAAGTTGAGGTCGATCAAGCCGGTCGTCTCGTAACTGAAATTACTTGGAATCTATCTTGAAAGTTCTTTATTTTCATCAGCACTTTGTAACACCCAAAGGCGCGGGCGCTATTCGGTCCTACGCTATGGCTCGCAAATTGATTGAGCAGGGCCACAGGGTAACGATGGTGTGTGGAAGCAATACAACTGGAACTACCGGTCTTGACGGACCCTTTTCTGGCGGTAAGCGCCGGGGAACCGTCGACGGGATCGATGTGGTTGAGCTCGACCTAGCTTATTCAAATAACGATGGCTTCCTGAAACGAGCGTGGACGTTTCTTCTTTTTGCGATTCGTAGCATACGGATTGCACTGACAGAAAAGTATGATGTGGTATTCGCAACTACTACCCCCCTTACCGCAGGTATTCCTGGTATCTTCGCCCGTTGGCTGAGAAGGAAGCCGTTCGTGTTTGAGGTCCGGGATTTGTGGCCCGAGTTGCCCAGGGAAATGGGCGTCATTACCAATCCGATCATGCTTTGGATAATGCGTATACTCGAATGGTCCAGCTATCGCTCTGCTCATCGATTGGTAGGACTGTCGCCAGGCATTGTAGAGGGGATTGGCATGCGTGGGGTGCCTGCTGATCGGATCGAGCTGGTTCCAAATGGCTGTGATCTGGACATTTTTAGTGACCAGGCTGAGCCCTGGCGGCCCGAGAGTATTGCAGAATCAGACTTGCTGGCTGTGTTTGCTGGTACCCATGGCATCGCAAATGGGCTTGATGCTGTACTTGATGCCGCGAGCGCACTGAAAAAGCGAGGACGCTCTGACATAAAACTGCTGCTCATCGGGGGGGGTAAACTTAAGCCATCGTTGCAGGCCCGGACTGAAAGGGAAGGCCTGAATAATGTCGTTTTTCACGATTCGGTGAAAAAGGCCGATCTTGCGGGGCTTATGAAGGCTGCGGACATAGGCATGCAGGTATTGGCGAACGTTCCTGCGTTTTACTACGGTACCTCTCCTAACAAGTTTTTTGATTACATCGCAGCGGGCTTGCCGGTTCTGAATAATTATCCTGGCTGGCTGGCTGACATGATTGAACGTGAACAGTGTGGCTTCGCAGTGCTTCCTGGAGATCCGGGGGCTTTCGCCGATGCTCTGGAAGCGGCGGCTGATGAGCGAGAAATGTTGGCTGATAAGGGGCGCAAAGCCAGAGAGTTGGCTGTGCGTGAGTTTGACAGAGAACAATTGGCCGGCAGGTGGGTGGATTGGGTAACTGGGGTGTCTAAATGACGAAGCGGGCATTTGATCTGATCGTTTCGGTCTCCGCGCTGGTCGCCTTGTTACCGGTCCTTCTAGTGACGGCGATTCTGGTACGAGTCAAACTGGGCTCTCCGATTTTCTTTAGGCAAACTCGCCCTGGTCGTGACGGGAAACCCTTCAAGATGGTGAAGTTCCGGACCATGTTGGATGCGGTCGATAAGCAGGGAAACCCTCTGCCGGATCAACAGCGCATGACATCTTTCGGGAGCTTTTTGAGAGCGACGAGCCTCGATGAGTTACCAGAACTCTGGAATGTGATCAAAGGCGAAATGAGCCTCGTGGGGCCGCGGCCCCTGCTCATGGAATACCTTCCTTTGTACTCCGAAGAGCAGTCTCGACGTCACAAAGTTCGACCTGGTGTGACCGGCTGGGCACAGGTGAATGGTCGAAATGCGATTTCCTGGGAAGACAAATTTAAGCTAGATGTATGGTATGTGGACAAGCAATCAATCTGGTTGGACTTAAAAATTCTCTTTCTTACGGTGAAGAAAGTACTGGTTCGTGATGGGATAAGTGGGGAGGGAGAGGTCACTATGTCTAAGTTTACCGGGAATGATAATTGAAGCATTTGGCCATCCTTGGGGCTAGCGGCCATGGAAAGGTGATTGCAGATGCGGCTGAGCAGCTCGGCTGGCAGCAGGTCACTTTTTTCGATGACGCATGGCCACAGGTTAAAAAGAATGGGCCTTGGGATGTGCAGGGTGACACCGAATCGTTAATCGCAAGGTTGTCGGACTTTGAAGGCGTAGTTGTCGGTATCGGCAACAACCGAATTCGCTCTGAAAAACACCGATTGTTATCAGTGGCGGAAGCCAATCTGGTCTCCATAATTCACCCTTCAGCGATCGTCAGTCCTCACGCCTCTGTCGGCTTGGGGGCTGTTGTATTCGCCAACGCCGTTATCAATCCCTGTGCCGTTGTCGGCAACGGTGTGATCGTAAATACTGGCGCAATCGTTGAACACGATTGTATTGTTGGTGACTTCGTCCATGTTAGCCCGAATGCCGTTTTGGCCGGCGGCGTTACCCTCGGTCGGGAAGTTTGGATCGGCGCCTGTGCTTCTGTAAGGCAGCTTATTTCAGTTGGCCAGGATGGAATCGTAGGTATGGGTGCTGTGGTGACTAAAGACGTTGAATCGGGGGCGACTGTGATGGGCAATCCAGCGCGAACTCGCAATCAATAATCGTTTCCAAATTTATTGTTAGGATGCTATTGAGAAACTCATGTTGAACGGACCCTTTTCCCCATGGCCTTCTTTCACAGAGGAAGAGGCTAACGCAGTACGTGAAGTTTTGCTGTCAAACAAGGTTAATTACTGGACCGGCCAGGAATGCCGTGAATTTGAGTGCGAATTTTCGGGCTTTTGCGATTCTGAATACTCAATTGCTGTTGCAAATGGCACTGTTGCGTTGGACGTAGCGCTGAAGGCCCTGGGAGTTGGACAGGGTGACGAGGTAATCGTTACTCCCAGGACTTTCCTTGCGTCGGTTTCCAGTATTGTCACTGCAGGCGCTGTCCCTGTTTTTGCGGATGTAGATCCGGATACGCAGAACATAACACCTCAATCTGCTCGCAAGGTTCTTTCGCCCCGTACCCGTGCCATCGTTTGCGTCCATCTTGCGGGCTGGCCCTGTGACATGGATGGCTTTATGTCGTTGGCAGATGAGCATGGTTTGTCTGTCATTGAGGACTGCGCTCAGGCTCATGGAGCGAAGTACAAAGGGCGATCTGTTGGCTCTATTGGTCACGTTGGCTGCTGGTCATTTTGCCAGGATAAGATCATGACCACTGGCGGCGAGGGGGGCATGGTAACTACCAACAACCGGGAGCTCTGGAGCCGCATGTGGTCCTACAAGGATCATGGCAAGAGCTGGGAAGCAGTCTATGAACGCGAGCATCCACCCGGGTTTCGCTGGTTGCATGAAAGCTTCGGTACCAACTGGCGAATGACAGAGATGCAGGCTGTGATTGGTAGGATCCAACTCAAGCGTATGCCTCAATGGCACTCTCAGCGGCTAATCAATGCGGAGCGGATTTGGGACTGTGCGAAGCGCCTGAAAGGATTGCGGGTCCCCGAGATTCCCGGCGACATCGAGCATGCGGCCTACAAGTGCTATGTTTTCGTTAAACCGGATGAACTGAGTGAAGGTTGGAACCGGGATCGAATTCTTAATGAGATTGTTTCAGCCGGCGTGCCATGCTTCGCTGGCTCATGTTCCGAAGTTTATCTTGAAAGGGCCTTCGATGGCAGTGGCCTCAGACCTGAAGAACCGTTGGCCGCTGCCCGGGAACTGGGTGAAACTAGTCTGATGTTTTTGGTGCATCCAACCTTGACTCAGGAAGAAATTGATAAGACGTGCAGCGTTTTAGAGGCGGTTACGGAGCAGGCTACGGCTCGTTGATTGGCGACATCGCAGGTTTGTGGCGTATCCATCCGGCTCATACGGTAAATGACAACCATGTTCGAAAAATTCTTGAATTTGTCTCGCGTTAATAAACGGTTGGTGTCTGTTTTTGCAGACGCTGTGGTACTGTCTTTTGCGCTCTGGGCGGCTTTTTCCCTCCGCCTGGAACAGCAGTTCTGGGTTCCGGATCAGGGCCAGTTGATTGTTTCTGCGCTGACAGTGGTCTTCACAATCGCAGTCTTCATTAAGTTGGGGCTTTATAGGGCGGTTGTCCGTTACCTAAGTGATCGGGCGTTCATTACAGTAATATCAGGAGTCTTTATTTCTGCAGTGACTCTTATACTGCTGGGTTACTGGCTTGAAGTGTTGGTGCCACGTTCCGTGCCGATTATCTATGGCGCTCTGGCTTTTATTTTTGTGAGTGGAACCCGAATGACAGTGCGTATGCTGGTGAATCGTCCACGTAGCCGGAACAAAGAGTTTGTGGCAATTGTTGGTGCCGGTGAAACGGGGCTGCAGCTGGCTAATGCCTTGGATCAGGGTACGGAGTATCACCCTTCTGCGTTCATTACCCTTACCAAAGGAAATCACCGGGCACTGATTAATGGTATTCCAGTCTACGACATCAGTCACATCGAAAAGGCAGTACATGAACACCGGATCAAACGGCTGCTCTTAGCTCTGGATACGGATTCCGGAATTGATCGAAAGCGCTTGCTCAAAAAGTTGGAACCGTTAAAGGTTCCTGTGCAGACCGTCCCTACTATGTCCGAGCTGGTGGCTGGTCAGGCGCGAATAAACGACATACGTGATCTGGAGCTTGAGGACTTGCTGGGCCGAGATCCGGTTCAGCCGGATAATGCTCAGGTGGCCAATAGCTTGTACGGTCGTTCGGTCCTGGTTACCGGTGCTGGAGGGTCTATTGGCTCTGAGCTTTGCCGTCAGATTATCCGGCATCGTCCTGGCCGGCTAGTGTTGTTTGAACAGTCGGAATTCTCTTTGTATGCCATTGATCGTGAACTTCAGGCCCTGAACGAGATTGAGGGTCTGGGAGTGGAAATCCATGCGCTATTGGGTAGTGTCACCCACAGGCGTCGATGCGAAGCTGTGATGCGCAGTTTTGCCATCGAAACGGTTTACCATGCAGCGGCCTATAAGCACGTGCCGCTGGTTGAGCATAATGTTATTGAAGGTGTTCAGAACAATGTTTTTGGTACTTTCCATGTGGCTGAAGCGGCCATTGCGGCAGGGGTACAGCGTTTTGTACTGATTTCGACTGACAAGGCCGTGCGTCCCACGAACGTAATGGGTGCCAGTAAACGTATGGCGGAGCTGGTGCTGCAGGGGCTGGCGCAACGTCAGTCAGATACCATCTTTTCAATGGTGCGTTTTGGTAATGTGCTTGGTTCCTCTGGTTCTGTTGTGCCGTTATTCCGGGACCAGATTCGCGATGGTGGGCCGGTTACGGTTACTCATCCCGATATTATCCGGTACTTCATGACGATCCCTGAGGCCAGCCAACTCGTTCTTCAGGCGGGCAGTATGGGCCTGGGGGGCGAAGTGTTCGTTCTGGATATGGGAGAACCGGTCAAGATTGCGGACCTGGCCCGCAAGATGATTCATTTGATGGGGTTGATGGAGAAAACCGATGATCATCCAGACGGTGATATTCAGATTATCTTCTCAGGACTCCGGCCTGGCGAAAAACTGTATGAGGAGTTATTGATTGGCGATAACCCTCAGGGCACGGCGCATCCGCGTATCATGATGGCGCGGGAGGCTTCGATGGCCTGGGAAGAAGTAGAGCAAACTCTTAGCCGCCTGATGAAGGCGAGCCAGGACTTTGATTGCCTCGAAGTAGTGGAAATACTGAAGGCCGCTCCAACTGGGTTCGCACCGAACGGCCAGGTTGCTGATCTTGTCTGGTGTAATGGAGACCATCGGTTGTCGATTGTGTCTCCGGAAAACGAAAAAGTCAGGCGGTTTCCTGGCTGATCAAGTCTTTCTTGAAATATGCACGTCACCTGAAGAAGGGGCAGATCGGGAAGATCTTGCCCCTTTTTTCTTCTATTATGCAGGTGCAGCTTATGGGTCAGAGCGCCCGGAATAAACAAATCAAGGCAATCGAAAACTAATGTTTGAAAACAGCTCCATACTGATCACCGGTGGTACAGGCTCCTTTGGCCATACTTTCCTCCCCATGCTCCTTGAGCGTTTCAATCCGCGGAAAGTGATTATTTTCTCTCGGGATGAGATGAAACAGTGGGAGATGGCCAAGAAGTTTGCCGGCGATCACCGCGTTCGCTTTTTTATCGGCGATGTGCGCGACAAAGACCGGCTTTACCGGGCGCTGGATGGCGTGGACTACGTGGTGCATGCGGCGGCTACCAAGATTGTTCCAACCGCGGAATACAACCCCTTCGAGTGCATTAAAACGAACATAAACGGTGCCATGAACTTGATCGATGCCTGTATCGATAAAGGCGTGAAGCGTGTTGTGGCTCTCTCGACGGATAAGGCTAGCAGCCCAATCAACCTGTATGGCGCCACTAAACTGGCCTCAGACAAATTGTTTGTGTCTGGTAACTCCTACGCGGGTGGCCATGATACCCGCTTTGCAGTGGTGCGTTATGGCAATGTGATGGGGTCCCGTGGGTCGGTCATTCCATTCTTCATGTCGGTTAAGGATCAAGGCGTGTTGCCCATTACCGACGAGCGGATGACCCGCTTTATGATTTCGTTGGAAGAAGGTGTGGAGTTGGTGTGGCACGCCTTTGAGGATATGGAAGGAGGGGAAATCTACGTAAAGAAGATTCCTTCCATGAAAGTGACTGATCTTGCCCGGGTGGTCGCGCCAGATGCCAAACACGAGATCGTTGGTATCCGCCCCGGCGAAAAGCTGCACGAGCAGATGATCGGTGCTGAGGATTCCTATTACACCTATGAGTATCCGGAACACTTCAAGATCCTGCCGGCCATTCATGACTGGAGCGCCGACGCAGCTCGGATCAAGGATGGCAAGAAAGTGCCTGAAGGGTTTGTATACTCCAGTGACAACAACACAGAATGGATGTCTCAGGAAGATCTGCAGGCCTGGATTGATGCTAACCGGGAAAAAATCGGGAGTATCTGATTGATGATTCCTTACGGGCGCCAGGAAATCACGCAAGAAGATATCGATGCCGTTGTTAAAGTTCTCGAGTCGGACTTCCTGACCCAGGGCCCAAAAGTACCAGAGTTTGAGAATACGGTGGCCAGCCATGTTGGTGCGGAGTTTGGGGTGGCTGTTAACAGTGCTACCTCCGGCCTGCACATTGCCTGCGCGGCACTTGGCCTGGACGAAGGGGACTGGCTCTGGACCTCGCCCGTCACGTTTGTGGCCTCGGCCAACTGTGGTCTTTACTGCGGTGCAAAAGTGGATTTCGTCGATATCGACCCCCGCACCTACAACCTTTGCCCGGATGCGCTTGAGCGTAAGCTGGAACAGGCCAAGGAGCAGGATCGTCTGCCCAAGGTTGTGGTGCCTGTACACCTGTGTGGGCAGCCTTGCGACATGGAACGGATCAAGGCGTTGTCTGAGCGTTATGGGTTTCGAATCATCGAAGACGCTTCCCACGCCATTGGTGGGAAGTATCAGGGCGAATTCGTTGGCAATGGCCGCTATAGCGATATCACGGTGTTTAGCTTCCATCCGGTAAAAATTGTGACAACTGCCGAAGGTGGCATGGCTGTTACCAATCATGCTGAGTTGGCGCAGCGCATGGAGATGCTCCGCAGCCATGGCATAACCCGCGACCCTGGCCGTATGACCCATGAGCCGGACGGCCCCTGGTACTATCAGCAGGTAGAGCTGGGTTTTAACTACCGAATGACCGAGTTGCAGGCGGCCCTGGGTGTCAGCCAGATGGCAAGGCTCGACGACTTCGTGAAGCGCCGGCATGAGTTGGCCCGGCGATACGATGAGCTGCTGGCGGATTCACCGGTGTTGACGCCATGGCAGCACCCGGACAGCTATTCTGGCCTCCACCTCTACGTAATTCGATTGAAATTGGCAGAGATTCGTGCGACCCACCGTGAGGTGTTCGAGTCGCTCAGGGAGCAGGGAATCGGTGTAAACCTGCATTACATCCCCGTCCACACTCAGCCCTTCTACGAGGCCATGGGGTTCGCGCCCGATGATTTTCCGGAGTCCATGCGCTATTACAACGAAGCGATCAGCATTCCCATGTACCACGGCCTGACGTTTGAACAGCAGGATGCGGTCGTTACTGCGCTGAAGCAGGCCCTTTCGGTATGAAGGTTGCGGTAATTCCCGCCCGCGGAGGCAGCAAGCGGATTCCGGGTAAGAATATCCGGGATTTCTGCGGCAAACCGATGATCGCATGGTCAATTGGGGCGGCCCGCGCGAGTGGCTGCTTTGACGAGGGTATCGTTTCAACCAATGACGAAAAGATCGCCGAAGTAGCCAGGCAATTCGGAGCGACAGTTCCTTTCATGCGTCCTGAGCACCTTTCAGACGATTACACGGGAACGCTTCCGGTTATCCGCCACGCGGTTGAGTGGTTTGGTAATGCCGGCCATGTCGTCGATCTGGCCTGCTGTATCTATGCCACCGCTCCTTTCATCACGCCCGCGGACATTCAGGAGGGCGAAAGGCGGCTTCAATCTGCGGACTGCAGCTTCTCGTTTTCTGTGACCAGCTTTGCTTTTCCTATTCAGCGTGCACTGCGCCTTGCCGATGGCGGCCGGGTGGAAATGATGCATCCGGAGCAGTTTTCGACACGTTCCCAGGATCTGGAAGAAGCCTGGCACGATGCCGGTCAGTTCTACTGGGGAACCGCGGAGGCCTGGCTTGAGGAGCGGATGATCTTTGGACGGGACTCGATTGGAGTACCTATTCCTCGATATCGTGTTCAGGACGTTGATACCCATGAGGATTGGGAGAACGCCGAGTATATGTTCGAGGCGTTAAGAGCCCGGGCGCGCAATGACTGAATCACTTGCAGTGGCCTTCCGGGTTGATGCGTCCACGCTTATAGGTTCTGGCCATGTGATGCGCTGTCTAACACTGGCAGACGCACTGGCGGAAGCCGGTGCCAGATGTTTTTTCGTAATGCGCCAGGAACCGGGAAGTCTGGAGGGCGCAGTGCGCAGCAGGGGGCATTCGGTATTGATGCTTTCATGGGGCGGAGCGGAACAAAGTGCTAGCCATTCTGAAAGTGAACCACCCCACGCCGGCTGGCTGGGAGTGGGTTGGGAAGCCGATGCCTCTGACACTCTGCAGGCATTGAAATGCATAGAGTTGGAATGGCTGGTGGTAGACCACTACGCACTCGATTATCGCTGGGAGTCTAAGGTCTTTGGTTGTTGCCGGCGCCTGATGGCCATCGATGACCTTGCGGACCGAAGACACCAGTGTGATTTGCTTCTGGACCAGAATCTTGGGCGTAAACCGGATGATTACGATGGCCTGGTACCGGGCCACACCAAGCAGCTGATTGGCTCTGATTACGCTTTGCTTCGGCCCGAGTTCTCACGGGCAAGTGTCATGTCCCTTCAAGCACGGCAAACTCGGGAGCCCGGGAACATTCTCGTTAGTATGGGTGGCGTGGATGCGGCGAATGTTACTGGCGATGTTCTGCGGGTATTGGATACCATCGAGGTTGTTTCCGCTTATAGGGTTACCGTCATTCTCGGGGCAGCTTGTCCTCATATTGACGAGGTGAGAGAGCAAGCGGAATCAATGCGTCTGGATTCACGCGTGGTAGTAAATGCCAACAACATGGCGGAGCTGATGAGCCAGGCAGATCTTGCCATTGGTGCCGCTGGAGGCTCTGCATGGGAACGCTGCTGCCTTGGTTTGCCCAGTTTGCTCGTGGTAATGGCTGACAACCAGCGGCCGGGCGCTGAGGCGCTGAAACGGGCGGGCGCATCACTCAGCTTGGGTTGGCCGGACGCTATTAAAGAGACATTGCCCCGGGCGATTCGTGAAGTATTCGCGCCCGGAAGGTTGCTTGAGATGAGCCAGAATGCTGCTGCAATCTGCGATGGTCTTGGTGTGCAGCGTGTGGCTGATGCCCTCCGGGAGGTTTCGGATGTGTAGTTGGCGGCTGAGACCTATGCGCTCCGGGGACCTGGCGCGGGTTCTCAATTGGCGAAATCATCCCGATGTGCGCCAGTTTATGTACCCCAGCCATGAAATCTCCCCCGAAGAGCATGAGCAGTGGTTTGCTCGGAACAGTGAAGCCTCCGGTGTGTGGCTGCTGATCTACGAAGTGGATTCGGCCCCTGTCGGCTTCGTTAATATCTCCTCGACTCGGTGTGCCCAGGTGGCAGATTGGGGCTTCTATCTGGCGCCGGACTCAGAACCCGGAACCGGGCGCTCGCTTGGCGCGGCTGCCGTACAATACGCCTTTGAGGATCTGGAGTTGCATAAACTCTGTGGGCAGGCGCTTGGCTTTAACGAACGGTCAATCCGCTTCCATGAGCGTCTTGGGTTTACCCGGGAAGGTGTCCTTAGAGAGCAGCACTACGATGGCGAGCGTTATCATGACGTTATCTGTTTCGGCCTCCTGGCTGCCGAGTGGAAAAACGCGAAATAAAGATTTAAGGGCGTGTTTATGAGTGAAGCAAAAATTGTCATTGATGGTCGCGAAATTTCATCATTTCAGACGCCTTACATAATTGCAGAGCTGTCTGCCAATCATAATGGTAAGCTCGAGACGGCGCTTAAGATCATTGATGAAGCAGCCGAAGCCGGGGCAGACGCGGTAAAGTTGCAGACTTACCGGCCCGATACCATCACCCTGGACTCCGATGCTGATGACTTCAAGATCAAAGGTGGGCTCTGGGATGGTCGAACCCTCTATGAGTTGTATGAAGAGGCTCACATGCCCTGGGAGTGGCACAAGCCGCTATTTGAGCGAGCCAGGGAGCGGGGGATCACGATTTTCAGTTCCCCGTTTGATACCACCGCCGTTGATCTCCTTGAGGAGCTCGGCGCGCCTGCCTATAAGATCGCCTCGTTCGAGGCGGTAGATCTGCCATTAATTGAGTACGTGGCCCGCACCGGCAAACCGATGATTATTTCCACCGGGATGGCGGATGCTGAAGAAATCCAGGAGGCCATTGATGCAGCGCGGGGAGCGGGTTGTAACCAGCTGGCGATTCTTCACTGCGTGAGTGGTTACCCGGCACCGCCTGAAGACTACAACCTGCGCACTATTCCAGACATGCAACAGCGCTTTGGCCTGGTAACGGGGCTGTCTGATCACACTCTGGATAATACAACGGCGATTGCCAGTGTTGTGCTTGGAGCGTCGATCATTGAAAAGCACTTCACGCTCGACCGTTCTGGTGGCGGTCCCGATGACAGTTTTTCCCTCGAGCCTGAGGATCTCAAAGCACTTTGCCGGGACAGCAAGACAGCGTGGAAAGCTTTAGGAAAGGTTGATTACGGTAGGAAATCCAGCGAGCAAGGAAACGCGCTGTTTCGCCGTTCCCTGTACTTTGTGAATGATATCAAGGCGGGGGACGTCATATCCGGGAAAGATGTTCGCAGTGTTCGCCCGGGTTTCGGGCTGGCGCCAAAGCATCTGCAAGCCGTTGTTGGCAAGGTCGCAAGGCATGACATCAGCAGGAACTCTCCGGTCAGAGAACAGGATTTTCGGTAACCTGTAAGCGAATAGAAAACTTGGCCCGGGACTGGGCCGGGTTCAGAATTATCAACAAGGACGTTCAAGAATGATTTCAATAGCTCACCACGGCGCCACTTCTGGCGTAACCGGCTCCTGCCACGAACTTACCGTTGGTCGAGGAGCCCAGAGGAGCGGAATCCTCATCGACTGCGGCCTGTTCCAGGGCCAGGACGAAAGCCGCGGCGCTTCCGCCTCCGATCTCTCCATTGATTTTCCCATCGAACACATCCGGGCTCTGGTGGTCACCCATGTGCATATCGACCACGTGGGGCGCATTCCCTATTTGCTGGCTGCAGGTTTCGAAGGCCCCATTATTTGTTCCGAACCCTCGGCGATTATGCTGCCGGAGATTCTGGAAGATGCCCTTAAGATCGGGTTTACCCGTGACCGGCAATTGATTGACCGGGTTCTGGGGCTGATTCGTTCCCGCTTGGTGCCGGTGTCTTTTGGCCAGTGGCATTCGGTGTTTGCTGAGGGTGGTTGCTCGCTGTCAGTTCGGCTTCAGAGAGCTGGGCATATTCTTGGCTCTGCGTATGTTGAGTGCGATGCCCATGAAGGGGGGATTGAAGAGCGGGTTGTGTTCAGCGGCGATCTCGGGGCGCCTCACGCGCCATTGTTACCAGCCCCGCAATCGCCGGAACGGGCGGATCGGCTGGTGATTGAGAGTACTTATGGGGATAAGGATCACGAGGGCCGGGAAACGCGCCGTTACCGGTTGAAGGGAGTATTGGAGCATGCCCTTGAAGATGGTGGGACGGTATTGGTGCCTGCGTTTAGTATTGGTCGGACGCAGGAGTTGCTTTATGAGATTGAAAGTCTGATTCATGAGTTTGGCGGAGAGCTTTGGAATAATCTGGAAATAGTGGTGGATTCACCGTTGGCCGCAGAGTTCACGCGGATATATCGGGATTTGAAACCCTATTGGGATGCCGAGGCCACTGAGTTGGTTAAGCAAGGGCGGCACCCGTTGTCGTTTGAACAACTGACGGTTATTAGTTCCCATGAAGAACATCTGAATGCTGTGGATTATTTGGCGCGGTCTCATCGCCCCTGTGTGGTTTTGGCCGGTTCCGGGATGTGTGCCGGCGGCCGCATCGTCAATTATCTCAAAGCAATGTTGGGTGATAAGCGAAACGATGTATTGTTTGTGGGATATCAGGCCGCGGGCACTCCCGGGCGTGATATCTTGAACTATGGCCCTAACGGGGGCTGGGTTCAGTTTGATGGAAACCGATATGATATTCGGGCCCGGATTCATCAGGTAAGCGGGTATTCCGCCCATGCGGGGCAATCGGATTTACTTCGATTTGTTCAGGGTATTTCCCAAGCCCCGCAAGAAATTCGTATTGTTCACGGGGACGAAGACGCTAAACAGGCATTTAAAAAAGAGCTGGATAGACTTTTATCCTCCGAGGTTTTGATTCCACTTGGCAGTTGAAACAATTTAAGAGTTCTCGGAATTAATAACTCTTAAATAAATAAACTTTGCGGTACCCGATTGATTGATTTATTATTTTCGGGACTTTTAGTCAACTCCATTTAAGTTTTTTAAAACCCCTATTTGAATAAGGTTTTAATTCCATGGCAAAGATTAACGACTATTACCAGAAAAAACAGCTTATGGAAAAGCTTGCTGCAGAGCTGGAACAGCTTGAAAAAGACCAGGCTCTGAAAGGTGAACTGGAGTTTGAAAACAAGGTTCGCGCCTTGATGAAGGAGTATGACAAGTCACCGAAAGATGTACTTCAGATTCTTTCTGCAATCGATCCTTCCGTGTCAGGCGGCAAAGCCGATTCAGCTTCTGGCAGCCGCCCGAAGCGCCCGATGAAGACGTACAAGAACCCGCACACCGGTGAAGTGGTCAAAACCCGCGGTGGCAACCACAAGACGCTGAATGAATGGCGTCAGAAGCATGGTAAGGAAGCTGTGCAGAGCTGGCAGCAGGACTGATGTCAGTTGGCCCTTCTCCTTGCATGGAGAGGGGCTATTAACCCACCACTACCCGGTTTCGACCACCTTCCTTTGCCGCGTATAACGCCTCGTCTGCCTTCTGCATCCACTGCATATAGTTCTCAGGCTCGTCCGTTAACTGGGCAATGCCGATGCTGATGGTATAGCGGATGGCTGCCGCGCTGGTTTCCACCACGCTCTGTTCAATGCTTTCCCGTATCCGCTCGCAGATGATTCTTGCGCCCTCGGCATCGGTTTCCGGCAGGATGATGCCGAATTCCTCACCGCCGTAGCGGCCGGCGCTGTCGGACTGACGGATGGCATTGCGGGTGACCCTGGCGGTGTGTTTGATCACTTCGTCCCCGGCCAGGTGGCCATGGGTGTCGTTCACTGGCTTGAAATGGTCGATATCAAACATCACCAGGCTGGTGGTGTGGCCATAGCGGCGGAAGCGTTCGAACTCCGCGTCCACCAGGTTTTCCCACGTTCCCCGATTGAGCAGGCCGGTGAGACGATCTGTCATGCTCAGTTTGGCCAGCTGCTCGTTGGCCCGTTCCAGGGCCATTTTGCTGCTGGCGATGTCGGTAACGTCGTACACCATCAGGCACACTTTCTCGACTTCCCCGTTGGTGCCGGAGAGCGGGCTGATGGTGAGGTTCTGGAACATGTACTCTTCCGTGCCGGTGATGGGCCGGGTATTGCGGAACTGGAACAGGTAAGGGCGCTGCTCCCATGAGGTGAACGCTTTGGTATTAAGCAAGGCTACGGCGTCCACTTTTCGGGTCAACCAGGCCTTTGGAATATCCGGGAATACGTCGAACAGCACCTGGCCCTGGATCTTGCTCGCTGTGATGCCGCTGTGGTTCTCCATAAAGCCGTTCCAGACTTCCACCCTGAAATCCAGGTCGAGCACCACAAGGCCCACTTCCACGGATTCCAGCATGTCCATCAGCCAGTGAAAGGAGTTGGCTTCAGATTCTTCTATGGCCATGAGTCAGTCCACCAGATATTGCAGGCGATCTTCGAGAAAAGGCACTGAATCCTCGGTAAGCAGGATCAGCATGTCGCATTCGATGTCTCGGTCTTCCAGGGCGTAGCAGATTTCGATGCACAGCAACTGTTCTTCACGGGCGCTGTGGTGTTCGAGCAATTCGGTGATCTGCCGATGCTGGCCAAGCACGGTGGGGTGGCCAAGGCCGAGTTTCAGGTCCAGCTGGTCGCCGATTCCTTTGAGGAAGGCGCCGAAGAGTATGCTGGACATGTCCATCAGCACCTCCACGTTGACCGCCTCGCCTTCGAGGGTGTCGTAGTGAAGCATCTCTGCCATTTCCCGGAAGCTGGCATCTGCAAACAGCAGAAGTGCCTCTCCGGCGATGCCGGCCCCGGTGAATCCCTGGCACACCGCAGAATAGGTGTCGCTGTCGCTGACCGAGGAAATGGCCATGTGCAGTTCGGAGTTGGCCAGGAACGCGACCTTGGGAATCGGTTGTTTCACGAAAACCCGTAACAGGCGGGCCAGAAGATCCGAGGACCGTCCCATGGCGACGTTTGAGATTTCCTGCAGGTAGTCGTTCAGAGAAACGGAGATTTCCGGAGTGGCGCCGCCTGTGTTCTTGAGGCTGGTGTCCTGCAGCGCTGTATCCTCGAGTTCCCCGGGGCGGTACACGCCGTATTCCACCAACAGGTCGAGCACGATGTGCGTTTCGGTGGGCTTCTTGATGAAGTCGAGAGCGCCGAATTTTTTGACCCGTTCCCGGGCTTCAGGCTGAATATCGCCGGAAACCACGATGGTCATCACCGGCAGATCTTCCTTGCGAACCTGTTCCAGCACCTGGTAGCCGTCCATCTCCGGCATGTTTAGGTCCAGGAACATCAGCTCAGCCTCGTGCCGCCGCAGCTTCTCCAGTGCTTCCACACCGTCTTTCGCAAAACTGACGTCCCCGCGCAATCCTTCTGGCAGGGCTCGGGCCATTTGCTTTCTGGCCAGGGCAGAGTCGTCGCAGATCAGAATGCGGGTGGTCATTGATGGGGCCGTAGGGGGTTGCTCATAAGGTGCGAAAGTATACCAGTAGTCTTTGTTGTGTACACGTTTGCTACAGCATGCGTAACAATCGGTGAGGTGTTGTAAGTATTTTAAGGCAAAGGTTTTGTGACTGTATTCAAAGTTGGTTGAGTATTACTGAATTGTAAACGGCGATTGTGACTCTGCTCACTCTATTGGCCGATCTGCCTTGGTTATAGTGTGTTCACGGCAAATAAAATAATGCAAAACCCTGCCGCCTGTGAGCACCGGAAAACCAAAAATAAACCGGGCTGCAGTGGAGTCGGGCGTCGGAAACTGACTCTAAATAACTAATTCAGAGACGCAAAATATGAGACAGCGAGCGTACGGATACGCTGCCGTCACCCTGTTCTGCCTGGGTATTGCGCCCGTTGCCCAGGCCGAGCTGAAGCCCATTTCAGAGGAAACAATGGGTGAGGTGACCGGGCAGGCTTTTATGCAGATTGAGAACATCCCTGGGGATACCCATGAGTTCACGCGTATGACGCTGACCATGGATGTGGAAACCCGGATGAACGTGGATGACGTGCGAGCCGGCGACATTGATGGCGGCGTGGACTTCGCTGCCCAGCATGTGGCGCTCGGGCATATTGCCCGTAATGACGGTGAGCAGTTTAACGGCCGCACTTACAGTGCCGGAGACACCGTTCATTTCGAGGCGTTCAAGCCTTATATCGAGCTTGCGGAAGATCCCGCAGAGGGCAAGCTCTCTGGTTTTCGTATGGGGTTCGGGCAGGCGAGAGGGTCGGTTTCCTCGCTTACCACCAGTTTCAGTGGCGATATTGGCCTGAAACTGGTGGATGGCTCCGGGCAGGAATTCGACGCGACCCTGTTTGATGGGAACACTCAGGCCACCCAATACCGGGCCAGTCATATCGGCATTGACGATGGGACGGCGGACTGTGCCTCTGGCACTAACTGTGCACCATTAACCCACCTGCAGTCGCTGTATGTTGGGGAAGAGGGTGTCGATGGGGTGACTGATTTCACCAGCGACTTCTTCATTGGTTTCCAGCGTGAAGGGGTGAACTGGCAGAGCCCGGATGGCGCCACCGTGATCAATGCTGGAAAGGGCGTGTTTATTAATCTGCCGACCAGCATGAAAGTGGATATGAGCCAGTTGATCACCCAGGGTGTGGACCGGCTGCAGACCCATCGGGACGATATGGGTACCCGATTGTTTTAAATGCTAAACTCCTGCCAGTAATTCACCCACTCGGCAGGAGCTTAATCCCTTGATCCGCTCGTTTTACTGGCACGATTACGAAACTTTCGGGGTAGACCCGGTTCACGACAGGCCTTCCCAGTTTGCCGGCGTGCGAACGGATGCGGATCTCAATATCATCGAAGACCCGCTGGTGATTTACTGTAAGCCAGCGGACGACTACCTGCCATCGCCGGAAGCCTGCCTCATTACCGGCATTACGCCCCAGAAAGCACTGGAAGACGGCTTTCCAGAAGCCGAGTTTATCGCGCAGATCAACGAGGCCTTCAGCCAGCCAGGCACCTGTGTGGTGGGCTACAACAGCCTGCGCTTTGATGATGAAGTGACCCGCCACACACTCTACCGCAACCTGCGGGATCCCTATGCCCGCGAGTGGCAGAATGGCAATTCCCGCTGGGACATCATTGATATGGTGCGCCTGACTTACGCCCTGCGACCGGAGGGAATCAACTGGCCCCGCAAGGAAGATGGAAGCCCCAGTTTCAAACTGGAGGAGCTGACGGTTGCCAACGGAATCGCACACGAGGCGGCCCACGATGCCATGTCGGATGTTGAGGCAACTATTGCAGTGGCCAAACTGATCAAGGAGAAGCAGCCAAAGCTCTTTGATTTTGTGTTGCAGAACAAGGATAAACACTCTGCCCGCGCCATGCTGGATACCAACACCATGAAGCCGGTATTCCACATATCCGCCAAGTACCCGGCCAGCCGGGGATGCTGCGCGATGGTGGCCCCGGTGGCCGAGCATCCCACCAATAAGAACCTGGTGATTGTTTACGACTTGCGCGAAGACCCAAGCGAGTTAATCAATGCCAGCGCTGATCAGATTCGTGAGCGGGTGTTTACTTCCCAGGCAGAATTGGGGGAGGGCGTGAGCCGCTTTCCGCTGAAAGGGGTGCAGCTGAACAAATGCCCGGTGCTGGCGCCGGCGAACATGTTATCCACCCTTTCTCCGGAGCGTCTCGAGGAGTTGGCCCTGGACGGGGATACCCTGCGGGCCAATCTCGCCATGCTGCGGAGGGCCCCGGATCTGCCAGCCAAAGTTGCAGAGGCCTTCGACCAGCCCCACGAAAGCGATCTGACAGACCCGGATGAGCAGCTCTATGCAGGTGGCTTCATCAGCAGAGCCGACCGAGAGAAGCTGAACTGGGTGCTGGAACAGCCGGTCGAGACACTTGGCGAGCTGGATGTGACGTTCGAAGACAATCGCCTGCAGGAGCTGCTGTTTCGCTATCGGGCGCGGAACTATCCAGGCAGCCTGATGGGTGAGGAGCTGGAGCGGTGGGAAGAGTTCCGTAGCCAGAGGCTAATGCACCCGAAGAAGGGGTGGCGATCTCTGGAGGCGTACGCTCAAGACTTACAGCGCCTGGCGGCGGACCCGGAATTGTCGCCGCAGCGGCGACATATTCTGGAAGATTTGCATTTGTATGGGGAGTCTTTGATTCCGTATATTTGAGCACTGGCATGCGGTGGCGAGGTCAGACGACAATCTCATCTGACCTCGGGTTAACTCTCACCGCCGCTTTACAAAATAAACGCTCAAATTCTGCCCCATCAGGCTTTGCACCTCACTGCCCAGTGCCTCCGCCTGAATCTGTTGCTGGACCGGCCCGGTTGCCAGGCTGTGGCCATCCACATCCCTTGCTTTGACCAGTTTCCATTCCACCTCGTTACTCGCCATAGCCATCAGCTCTTTCAGCTGGGCTGTGTCCTGTGGCCGGAACCATCGGTCCCGGCAGCCGCCGAGGCTGTAGAAATCGGCGTCGGAGGTCAATTCTTGCCAGGTTGAGTCGTGTCGATTGGCAAGAACCATCCGGCGGAGCTGGCGCAGTGTCTGACGGGTGGGTTGAAGCTTGTGCTCGGCAACCAGTTTGCGGATCTGTTTGTCACCCGATGTTTGCTCGGCAATGGCGGTATTCATGTGCACCACCGCGCCGGAGCCGGTGGCTTCGTTGACCAGGGCCGCCAGAGACAGGCTCGTCATGGCCGGTGAGGGCAGGCGACCGACTTCGATCCAGTGCACCTGGTGGCCATCCGCCACGAAACGCTGGGCGATGGACCAGGGCCAGAACACGATGTTGTCCATACCCATCTCGTTCGCCATACGCGTGGCCTTGGCGATATTGGCTAACGATTCGTCCACGGCGATCACTTCTACATCGTCCAGATAGCCCGCCAGTTCCATCGCCCGCTGACCGGACTGCGCACCGCAAACCATGATCCGAAGGGTGGCCGGGAGATTTTCCGTGTCCAGCCCCAGTTCAGTGGCCATCAGTGTTTTCAGGCTGCTCTCTGTACGATAGGCCAACCGCGACCAGGACGGCCATGCCTGGGGAACATCGGTCTTCTCCAGGCAAAGCTCTTCGGCCTTTTCATCGAAATTCTGTTTGATGGCTTCTTCTTCGGCTCGGTCGTAATAGCTGGCGGCCAGGACCGGCTGCAATGCCAGGGGCCAGTCCATCAGGTTCCACTGGCCAAGTTGTACGGCGAACGGCTGGTGAAAGAGGGCGCCGTACATCGCGCTGATCATCAGCGAGCCGATGAGTCCGTCCTGCTCCTCGCCAAGGGCAAACTGGGCCTGGATGCTGTCGTTGATGGCAGAGACCAGTCGTTCCTCATCGTCTTCGGCGGCAAGGGCGTAGCCGGTTCTGTCGGTGTACTGAGCGATGGCCAGAGTCAGGCGCTGGAGCTCGTCCCGAAGTTCAACAGTTTGTGCAACTTCGGCAATGATCGCCCGACGCAGCATAGTTACCAGTTCTTCCACGGCAGGATTCGGCATCAGCGTTTTCTGGAGAGCAAGGATTAGAAGCTCATCTTCGCTGGCAGCGTCCAGAAAGATCTGGGCATCCGGATTATCCAGATCGTACTGTTGATGAATAATCGCGCCGACAAACCGGCCCAGTTCCTGGTGTGGCAGCCCATCGCGCTGGAGAAGAGCGATAGCGTCATGCGCCAGTGCGGAATCGGCCTTGTCCACTTCCAGGTGCTGGGCACAGGTCAGCATCCCGCTGTAAACGGAATCCCATTCAGCTCCGGTTTCCAGAAGCTTGCGATAATGCAGATAAGCCACATCGAACTGCCCCTGCAGCCGCTTGGAATGGGCAACGCCACAAAAAGCGGCGGCAGATTGCCGGTCGCAGTCCAGGGCCTGCAGGAAATACTGCTCTGCAAGCGCAGGCCGCTCGGTTTTCAGGGCCCAGTAACCAAGGTTGCAGTACTGCTGGGCCTGGCCCGGTTGATGGTTCAGGCTGGCATTAAACAGAGTATGGGCCTTCTCGAGCTGCCCGTCGTCCATCTCCACGCGGCCAAGCAACCCCAGCCCACTGGCATTCTCTGGCTCCAGTGCCAGCGCCTCATTCAGATAGCCCCGGCATTCCTGCCGGGCCTTCAGCCGCTGGATATGGCTGAGGCCGTTGCTGTTGGACTCCCCGTAGGCAAGATTGGCCTGCAGCAGCAGGCGGGCAACCTGGGCCTGTTGGGACTGGGATATCTGTACTTGATGCTTGGCTTGCATGGGACACCTCGTGAATACAGCCGCAATTGGGGGCGGCAAAGGTCTGCAGTTTTTGACGGTTTGCCGTATTGTGGGGATGTCCTGCGAAAGGTGTGCCAAAATTCCGAGGGTGGAAAAGGCATACTATGTGCTTGTAGAGTTCGAAATGTTACTTTGCCGTCAAATGGCCGTCACTTATGAAAGTTCTCGTAACTGGTGGAGCTGGATTTATAGGCTCTGCATTTATCCGTCATCTAATGAGTGATGGAGCCTATCAAGTCGTGAATGTCGACAAGCTGACGTATGCAGGAAACCTTGATTCGTTGGCCGAGATCAGTGGATCGCCGGATTATGTGTTCGAACAGGTCGACATTTGTGATCGTGCCAGCCTAACCCGTGTATTTGCTGAGCATGCTCCGGATGTGGTGGTGCATCTGGCTGCGGAATCTCATGTAGATCGCTCCATTGATGGGCCCGAGACATGCATTCAGACGAATATTATGGGCACCTTTCATCTGGTTGATGTTGCGCTCCGCTATCATCGGGAAACGGGGCAGCTTCGTCGCTTTCACCATGTGAGCACTGATGAGGTTTTTGGTGATCTTGGTCCGAAAGATCTGCCGTTCGGTGAATATTCCTCCTATCGTCCGAGCTCACCCTACGCAGCAAGCAAGGCCAGTGCGGACCACTTGGTCAGGGCTTGGGGGCGCACATACGAAGTTCCGTTCGTTGTTAGTAACTGTTCCAATAACTATGGTCCCTACCAGTATCCTGAAAAGTTGATTCCTCTAACTATAATGCGGGCACTGGCGGGCCGGTCGTTGCCAGTCTATGGCGATGGGCAACAGATTCGTGACTGGCTCTATGTGGAGGATCACGCCCTCGCTCTCGAAAAAATCATGATTGACGGTCGGAATGGCGAAACCTATCTCGTTGGTGGGCGTGCAGAGCGAACCAATCTTGAGGTCGTCCGGGGTGTTTGTGAGATTCTTCAAAAGTGCCAGCCGAGGGAAAACGGGTACGAAGGTCTGATCAAATTCGTGGGTGACCGTCCGGGGCATGATCGCCGCTACGCGATTGATCCCGGTGGCTTGGAGAGAGAGCTGGGTTGGAGGCCGCTCAGGTCGTTCGAAAGCGGGTTGGAGAATACGGTTCGCTGGTATCTGGCTAACTTCCGATGGCTGGAAGGCAAAGAGACGAATGGTGAGCGTCTGGGACTTGGCGGAGATATCAGGGTATGAAGGGTATCATTCTGGCGGGCGGCACCGGGACTCGCCTGTATCCAATTACTACGGGTGTTTCCAAGCAGCTTCTGCCCGTATACGACAAACCGATGATTTACTACCCTTTGTCCGTGTTAATGCTTGCGGGTATACGGGATATCCTGATCATTACTGCGCCGGAGGACCGGAAGAGCTTTGAACGCATGCTGGGCGACGGTAGCGGATTCGGGATTCGGCTTTCCTATGCTGTACAAAAGGTGCCAGAGGGATTGGCGCAGGCCTTTTTGATAGGGGAGGAGTTTATTGGTGGGGATAGAGTTTGCCTTGTTCTCGGTGACAACATTTTCTATGGTCAGGGCTTTTCGCCAAAGCTGCGTAATGCTGCGGCTCGGGAAGTGGGCGCGACAATTTTTGGGTATCAGGTGCGTGATCCAGAGCGTTTTGGCGTAGTGGAATTCGATGAAGAGCAGCGGGTAAAATCTATTGAGGAAAAACCCCTACGGCCTCGTTCAAGCTACGCAGTTACTGGGCTGTACTTCTATGATAACGATGTCGTCGACATTGCCAGGCATGTGGAGCGATCCGAGCGGGGGGAATTGGAAATCAGCAGCATCAACCAAGTGTATCTCGAACGAGAAAAACTGGTGGTCGAGAGACTGGTTCGAGGGTTTGCCTGGCTAGATACCGGGACGCATGAGAGTTTACTGGAGGCGGCCCAGTTCGTCGAAACCATAGAAAAACGGCAAGGCTTTAAAATTGCATGTTTGGAGGAAATCGCTCTAAATCAAGGATGGATTTCCACTGACTATTTGCGTGAGTCTACAGCTTTTGCTGCCAGTAATGGCTATGGCCAGTATGTCAGAGAAATTGTGGCGGAATATGATTCAAGTCACTGAGCCCTACCTACCTCCCCGCGACCGTTTGAACCACTATCTAGACAGGGTGTACGCTTCTCGCCGGCTTACTAATGAGGGTCCCCTCGTGCGAGAGCTGACTGAACGACTTGAGGATTACCTTGGTGTCAGAAACTTGTTGTTGGTGGCAAATGGGACCTTGGCAATTCAGCTGGCTTTGACGACCCTCGGAATAAAGCAAGGAAGAGGGCTGACTACCCCTTTCACATTTCCTGCGACCAGCTCAGCTCTCGCATGGCAGGGAGTGGAGCCTCAGTATGCCGCAATCAATCCTGATACGCTTAACTTAGATCCGCTTGCTGCTGAAAAGGCAGTCACTCGAGATACCTGTGTCATATTGCCAGTCCATACCTACGGAAATCCCTGTGATGTTGAAAGCTTCAGAACGCTGGCGAACAGAATTCGAGTGCCACTGATTTACGATGCTTCCCATGCTTTTGGTGTGCAGCTTAACGGTCAGAGTCTTCTGAACTGGGGGGATGCGGCGACTATCAGCATGCACGCAACCAAGCTCTTTCACACAGCGGAAGGCGGTGGCATCGTATTCCGGGATCCGCAGCTTCTGGAAAAGGCTCGTTCAATGATTAATTTTGGTCTTGATAATGGTGCACCCGTCAGGATTGGAATCAACGCCAAAATGAGTGAGATGCATGCTGCTGTAGGTTTGGCGGTGCTGGAGGCTATCGACGAAATCATTGAGTGCCGAATGGCTATTCAGAACCATTATCGTAAACGGCTTTCAGGACGAATTGAACTCCCGGTCTTTTCGGCCGATGCCAGCGCCAACGGCGCCTATATGCCGGTGCTATGCCGGAATGCCAGCCATCGGGAAAGGGTTCAGCGCCACCTGCTTGCAAACGGCATAGAAAGCCGTGCCTATTTTTCGCCCGCTCTGGGGTCACTCGGCCTGTACACCGAAGAAATCACAAACGCTGGCGTTGAATTCGCAAACCGAATACTTTGTCTTCCCATCTTTTTTGGTCTCTCGACCACTCAGGTTGACCATATTTGCGATGTTGTTAGCTCCACTCCTTCGACTCTGGAATCTGTTCTGTGAAACGTCCTCAACTGGTCATTTACGGGAACGGCCATATGGCCCGGATGCTGGCAGAGATCGTGTCGTCGTCCTATGAAACAGTGGCTTTTACTGTCGACAGGGAGCTGATTTCTCGACCTGAATTTTGCGGTCTTCCTCTCGTGCCTTTCGATGGGGTCGAAACTTTTTTTCCACCTGCGCGATGCTCAATGCTGATTGCTGTCGGCTACGTGGGGATGAACAGTATTCGCATGGAGCGGGCAGCTGCGGCACGGGCTAGAGGCTACAAACTTATCAACCATATTGATAAAACAGCACGTCTTTACCCCTCAACGGATCTCGGTGATAACAATGTGATTCTGGAGTATGCGGTGTTGCATCCGGGCAGCCAGGTCGGCTCCGCAAATTTTATCGGAAGCAACGTTAATCTTGGGCATGGCACCTTGATGGCGGATGGTTGTTGGCTAAATAGTGGTGTTGCCATCGGCGGTGAGGTGCAGCTGGGGAACGGCTGTGTGTTCGGAATGAATGCCTCAGCAGCACATGGAATCAGTGTGGGAGAAAAAACGTTCGTGGCCGCTAACACTTTTCTTGCCGACAGCTCATCTGAAGGAGCCGTGTTTCTGTCTGAGCGGGCAATCAAGCATCGTCTCAGAAGCGAAACCTTTCTTAGACTGCTGGGGGTGGTATGAGCGGTCCGATTTACAGCCGGTTTCTGCAGCAAGTAGTGCGTCAGCCGGACAAAACTGCTCTGGTTGCCGTTGGCGGGGCCGATTCCTATCGGCAGCTTTACCAGGCGGTAGAAGCATGTTCCGTGCAGCTTGCCGCCTGGGGGCTTCAGAAGGGTGATCACCTTGGCGTGTTATTGCCGAATTGCCGAGAGTTTGTTGTTCTGATGTTGGCCGCTGCTCGTATGGAGCTAGTACTGGTTCCTCACTCCATGAGCCTCGGAGCCCGAGCGCTATCAACAGTATTCGAACACACACGAGTTCGGCATTGCGTGATCTGGCACGCTCGGCTAGGGGACCTGGAGTCAGCCTTCGAGGGAAGTGGGCTTGCCTGGTTTGTGGTAGGGGGCCAAAAGGAGGGGTATCCGTACCTGGAGCTTGAGGGAGAGGGTGAGGCAGAACCAGCATACGTACCCCAGATCAGTCAGGATGACGACGAAACTTCCTACATCCTGACCCTGACGTCTGGCTCCACGGGTGACCCCAAGCCGATCGTCTTAAGCCAGCAAACCAAGATTGCCCGGGCCCAGAGTGCAATCGAGGCCTATGGGATCACCGAGCAAGATGTCATTGTGGCAGCTACTCCACTTTACCATTCCCTTGCTGAGCGGCTGGTGTTATTACCGCTAATGACCGGCGCCACCTGTGTGCTCCAGTCTCATTTTACTGCCGAGCGCTGGCTAGACGATGTAGAGCGATATGGGGTGACATTCTCAATTATTGTATCGACTCAGGTCAGACGTATTATCGAGTACTGTCAGGCGAGTGATCGCCGTTTGCCGGCGACCCTGAAAACCTTGGTGTCGTCCTCCGAGCAACTGTCTGTAAATAGCAAGGCTAGTGTCCTGGATCTGTTACCTGGACAGTTCCACGAGTGCTATGGCGCATCGGAAGTGGCTACTGTTACAGATCTTAATACCAATGCTAACCCGGAAAAATGGGCCTCTGTAGGATTGCCAATGCCGGGAGTGGATCTTCGAATTGTAAACTTTGAAGGAAAGATGGCTTCTGTTGGTGAATCGGGGGAGATCGAGGTCTGCACTCCTCTGGCGTTCAGTGGTTATTACGAGCGACAAGAAGAGACGGCCGCGGCGTATCATGGAGACTATTTTCGGACTGGAGATCTGGGTTATCTTGATGAAGATGGCTTCCTGTATTTCCTTGGGCGCAAGAAACACACGATTATCACGGGCGGCATCAATGTATATCCCCGCGACATAGAGGATCTGATCAGCAATGATCCCGACGTTCGTGATTGCGCTGCCTTTGCTGTTCCGGACCCGGTTCTGGGCGAGGCCGTCGCTGTTGCGGTAGTGGCTGATAATCTCGACTCCCGACTGATTCGTAGCCTTCGACTACTCTGCGCTCGTGAGCTGAGTGACTACCAACAGCCTCGCAGACTTTACCGGTTTGAAGAGATTCCCCGCAGCGGTCTTTCAAAAGTGGACCGACGGGCCATTGAGAAAATCGCTGGTCAGATGAAACCTGTCTTTGAGGTATGAGCGTGTCGCAACCCCAGCCAAAACCCTTGTCTTTAGCCTTTATAGGCGGTTCGATTGCCTCTGCGGTGGGCTATACCCACAATGTCGCTAGCCAGATGGACCACCGTTGGGTACTTGTTGCAGGATGCTTCAGTACGCGGACGGTGATCAATCAGGAGACAGGGGAGCGTTGGGGACTATCTCCAGATCGAGTCTATGCTGATTGGCAGACACTGCTTCGTAAAGAAAAGGGGCGGGTGGATGCAGTGGTGGTTCTGACGCCGACGCCCTCTCATGCCGAGATTGTTAAAGCTGCGTTGAGGGCAGGCTTCCCGGTGATTTGCGAGAAAGCGCTGGCGACCACCAGAGAAGAGGTGCTCGGTATTCAGAAGGTCGTGGAATCCGCTGAGGGCTTTCTGGCAGTCACTTATAATTACAGTGGCTACCCCATGCTCCGTGAGCTGAGAGAGAAAATTCAGGCCGGCGATCTGGGGGAGATTCTGCAGATCCTGGTGGAAATGCCACAGGAGGGTTTTATACGTACGGGTATAGGCGGTGAGCGACCACAACCACAGTCCTGGCGACTGCAGGACGGGGCCATCCCGACTATTTATCTCGATCTTGCGGTTCATCTCCACCACCTCAACTATTTTTTGACAGGCCGACACCCGGTAAAGGTGGTGGCTGATCAGGACAGTCACGGCTGGTTCGATGGCGTGATAGATAATGTTTCCTGCATGCTGCGTTATGACGATGGTATGCAGGGCCACATGTGGTACAGCAAGTCAGCTCTGGGGTATCGGAATGGCCTGAAAGTGAGGGTGTTTGGGCGAAGAGGTAGTGCGGAATGGTTGCAGACGAATCCTGAGGAGCTCTTTGTCAATCACACTGACGGTCGGCGAGAAATACTGGATCGGGCCGGGAGCGTGCGTCTTTCCGGTATGTCCCGATATGAACGCTTCAAGGCGGGCCACCCTGCCGGTTTTATCGAAGCTTTCGGTAATCTCTACGTTGATCTGGCAGACGCGGTACTTGCTTTTCGCAATGGCCTGCCTTCACATTCTCCCCATGTTTTTGGTGTTAGTCATGCCGCTGCGGGCATGACACTTCTGGAAGCTATTGTGTGCTCGGCTCGGGAGGAGAAATGGATTCATATAGAACCGCAGGAGGGACAGAATGATGATCGGGAACGAAACCGAGACTGAACTATCTCGATCCGAAGTGGTGGCCATCATTGTGGCAGAGCTTGAAAAAAAAGGCCCCTTGCCCGAGGGAGCTGAGTTAGAGTCATTTGACTTCATGGCCTCGGGGCAAATCGATTCCCTGGCATTGTTGGGATTCATCACCGAACTGGAAAACAAATGCGAACTGATATTTCAGGATGAAGACTTCAATCGGGCTGGTTTCAGCACTGTGGGTGGTCTTGCCGATATTATCCTGGATTTGCGGAGCAAGTAGTCGCATCGGGGTTGAAAACTATGACATTTAAAGATCGAGGAGCCGGTGTATCGCGACAAGTTGGCGTGACAGAGTCAGTTGATAGAAGGGACGCTTTAATCGATTTTCAAGGGATTATCAGTGACTTTCACTCCGATAAACCAGCTGCACCGCAAGAAGTGACTGCGGTGTTGAATCGGCAGCCTGGAGTGCCCTGTTATGCTATGGGTCGGAATGAAGACTCGTTGGCGTTAACTGAGCACGTTGAAATTTTGGGCGTTGTGGATGATTTTGGTGCTCCGGGGGAGAAATGGCGTGGTTTGCCGGTTATCAGTTCATGCGAGCTGCCGCCCGGTGCCTGTGTTGTAAACTGTTCTACGTCTATAAGCCCTGTTAGTGCCGACCGGCGAATCCGATCAGTCCCGGGCGTCTCTTGCGTTATGCTCGCGGACCTATACCGACTAAGTGGCTCCCCGGTGGCTCCGCCGGAATTTGTCCGTGAGGCACGGGCAGAGTTGAGTACTCGAGAAGAGCAGTTGCGCTGGATCCACTCGTCGCTTTCAGACGCTGAATCCCGTCGGGTTTTCAATGATCTGATGTCATATAGGCTTACCGGTGATTACCGGTTTATGGAGTCATATGTTACTCGCCTGAGCGATCAGTATTTTGAGCCGTTTCTTGGAGCGCTGAATGACTCAACTTTCGTGGATTGTGGCGGCTTCGATGGTGACACCACCGAGGAGTTCGTCCGTCGCTACCCCCAATACAGGAAGGTCTTTCTTTTCGAGCCCTCTGCTACGAATATCGACAAAGCCAAAGCCCGGCTGGATCGGGTGCGGGACATCGAATTCGTACCTCTGGGTGTCTCTGACCATGAGGAAGTCCTGAGTTTCGATTCTGGCTCAGGTTCCGCCTGTGCGGTGTCTGAAATGGGAGATTCGAGAATCCGTTTGGTGTCGTTGGACCACTATACTGATGATTGCTTTTCTTTCGTCAAGATGGATTTGGAAGGTTGGGAAAGCCGAGCTTTAAAAGGCGCGGAGCACCACATCCAAAACGACAAGCCGATACTCGCGATAGCGGTCTACCATCATATTTCAGATTTTTGGCAGATCCCCGAGTTCGTTCTGTCACTTCACCCGGACTATAAGATTTATTTGCGTCATTACACCGAGGGCTGGTCGGAATCCGTCATGTATTTCGTTCCATAGCTTTTGCCGGATTTAGCCCGTTTAATCTTGAGGACTCTGTATGTCTATCCCGCCCACAAACGAACTAGAAGAAGTGATTGAAACAGCGGTCGAACTGGCAAACGCGCTCCGTTCAAAAACGAATGGCATTTTCACGATCAAACCCAAAGTATTGTTCTCCAAGATTGAGTTTGCATTCCCGGAGCCCACGGACATGAAGCTGCAGGTTCCCTCAAGTGGTATCGGCAGTATAACGTTACTGGAAGCGTCGGCTCTTGTGTCGCTGCTTCGGCTTACGAGCCCGAAACGGATCTTTGAGTTCGGTACCTTTTTGGGCTATTCGACTGCGCTTTTTGTCAGAAATGCCCCCAACCAGTCTGCGGTGTACTCTATAGACTTGGGTGACGAGGTGGATCAGTACACGGATGCGGGCAGCTATTCACGACAAGATCTAGTGACAGATGATGAGAAGAACGACAATTATTTGAGATACGTCCAAGGCACACGTGGTCCGCATTACCTTCGTACCTTGTCGGAGGTGGAAGAAGAAAGGCTTCACTTACTGCATGGCGACAGTCGAAAGCTGGACACTGCTGCAAATGCCCTTGAAGGCACGGTGGACTTTGTTTTTGTGGATGGGGGGCACGATATGGAAACAATTGTTTCCGATACTCGCAAGGCAGAGGAAATGATTGGTAAGAGCGGTGTCATTGTATGGCATGATTTCGCATCCGGGATTCACTCGGATGTTACGGATTTTTTGAAGACCTATGCAAACACACATGTAGTGCTGCACGTGCAGCACACCATGTTGGCATTTGCGCTATTCGGATCTTGTTGTGACGATTTCTTAGTTGTTGGTTCGAGCGAGCAATAAAGAGCATGACCAGCCCCTTTTAGACTAAGAGTGCATTATGGAACTTATCAGCCGCGATGAACTTTTGGCGTTAAAACAGCGCAATAACCTTACTGCCGTAACGCATTTAACCTTGCGATTGTTATTTCATGTAATTTTTGTCATGGCGAGCATGTATCTGGTTAATAGCGGTAGCGTTATTTGGGGGCTGCTGGTACTTGCACCCCATTGTGCGGCGATGGCCTTTCTCGGATGGGCAGGGATCGGCCATGAGCTGTTTCACAATTCGGTTTTTACAAGCCGGCGGGTGAATACATTCTTCTTCAGGCTGTTTTCCGTTTTGACCTGGAATAACTACGCCTATTTTCAGATCAGTCATCCATACCACCACCGGCATACCCTTGAGAAAGACGATGCCGAGGGAGAAAAGCACCCTAGTATATCGTTACTAGGGATACTTTGGTTATTAACTTTCGATGCACCTGGTTTTTTCCGACGTTTGCGAATTCTTTCTGTTAACGCGTTGGGGACTGTTCCTGGCGGTAGAGCAGGTGCCTCAATGTTTCCTGAGGGAAGTCGCCAAAAAGCTGAACTGGTCGCGGGGGCGAGAACGGTTCTTCTGGTTCAGGGATTGTTATTCCTCACGTTTGCCATGCTGGGACTATATTGGTTGATACTGGCGGTAAATATGGCTCCATTTTGCGTAACTTTTTTCAATCGCATGCTGGCAATCAGCCAGCATTATGACCTGCGCTCACAGGGTCCTCGAGACTTTTTGAATTCCTGTCGCACCGTTAAGCTTGGCCCAGTGTTTGAGTTCTTCTATGCGAGCATGAATTACCATGTCGAGCACCATATGTACCCTGGAGTTCCCTATTACAACCTGGGCAAGCTTAGCCTCTTGATGAAGAGCAGGGCACCCTATCCCAATCTGACTTATGGCTATTACTCCACATTGCGGGAACTTTCGACGAGAGGGCTTTTCGGTAAATGGGGTTTGAACTGACCCTCATTACAGAACTCGCATATAAAGGGTGTCACCAACAGCAAACGCAAGATCTGCTCGGCCACTTTCCAGGAACTCGTCCGCCGCGACTTTGGGCCCGTCTCCGAAACTCCAGCGGTAATCATCCATAACTATCCAGCCGCCTTTTATCATCAAAGGCGCCCAACATTCGATGTCTAGTTTGGCTGATTCATAGCTGTGGTTGCCATCAATGTGGAGGAGGCCAACCTGTCCCCGAACCTGAGCGCCGCTATTGTTAAGGGACCTGTTGTTTCGTTGATGTTCCTCAGACATCTGCCGATAGCAGGAGGCTGCATTCTGAGAGGTGTTTCGAATATGGCTCACATTCTCTAAATGAGCGGCGTTGGCGAGAAAAATATTAAAAACGTTTTCAGTATCCAAACGGGTGCGTTGACGATTAATCAGGTCTGCTTGCTGACCTTGATCTTCGGTTTTATCGGTTGCCCAAGGGTCAACGCAAACGAGTGAATGCTGCCCAAGTCTGCTCGCTAGCCAGCCGAGTGCATAGGCTGACTTTCCATATAAAGATCCGATTTCTACCCAATCGGAATTTGCAGGTATTTCAAACGCCAACTTGTAAAGGGTGGCGAGTTTGGCGTCATCACTTTCGCCAGGAATACAGTTGTAGAAGAAATGTAATCCGGCAAGTTTATGGATTTCGTCCGACCTCGGTACTGACTGGCTGATTTCGGGGTGCCCAAATAAATCCCATTCGGCGGTGTGTTCTGCCCAGATAAAACTTGGCTCGTAACGTCGCGTGAGGTTGTCGTACGGGTAAGCGGAATTGAAATGAACGTTTCTCTGGGCCAATTCTTGGCGCCAGCTGTTCAGAAACGACCAGACGGCAGGATGATCAGTGTGAAGTTGATCAATGCGATGTGTTTCTAATGCAGCTGTAAGGGCCGATGGAAAATCAGTGGCAGTAACGTAAGGCAGATAGATGACCTTGTCCACCCAATGAGATTGGCTTGCCTCTGAGCTTGCGCCGACGACCTGCAATCCGAGAATTTTTGCATTTCGTGCCACTTCTTCGGCCTGCGGCAGGTCGATAGGAAAAATAAGCAATTTCTGAATAGGGCTCATTTGAAAATACCCGCGTTTATTCAGCCGATCTTAAAATGGATATATTAATCAGCCACTTAAAATTTGGTTATTTTTGTTGCTTGAGACTGACGTTTAAATCAATTCTCCAGCCTGTTTTCCTGAAGAAAGTGCGGCGATTCCCCTCAGGAAAGTCAGATTATTCTGCCGAGTAGTTGCTTTTTCCGAAGTAGAACTCAGAACATTGAGCAAGGTCTCTCGCATCGTTTCGGCCATGCGCTTGGCGTCTGCAAAATCATGGGGATTGTGGATCCACATTATGGCCTTGGCGATCAACTCGATCTCGCTTTTGTACATGAATCCCGCCGACTCATTGTATCGGGAGAAATCGTTGTAGTCGGTGGATTCGGCCAGTTCAGCCTTACCGAGAATATAGAGCTTAGGCTGGGTGAGTAGGACCGAGTCTGTGTTGGTGTTGGTTCCACCAAATGGTGTTGACCCGATAGCGAAATGGCATTGAGCCAGCGCTTTTTGGTAAATGGGATAGGGGTAGGGTTCATGAACGACAATCTGGTCGCCCAAAATGCCCATCAATTTGCGCTGGAAGGCCAAGAGTTTGAAACCCCTGCGGTGCGCTGGGAAAAAATGGAATTCCAAGCGTCGCGTACTGTTATCAATAAGCAATTTACATATTTGAAGCACGCGGTCGCTAATTTTCATCAAGGAACTGTTAACCGCTATCCGAATTACTTCGTCCTGTGAAGTTATCGACGGTGAATACAGACCGAGGTCGCTTTGAGGATGTAGCCCGAGGTCTCCTTCTTCGTCAGTGCGGAACTGGATCACCTGCTCGGTACAGAACTTTTGGTAGTCAGGCCCACTGACAAACCCAACGAGAAATCCGAAATCAATCTTGTCGATGTAAGCGGAGGCAGGGTGACCGTACCCCATAACCTGTATTGGTGCGAGCCTGAAGTTTGCCAGGCAGACAGTCCAGATATTCATTCCCAGTGACGGGTAAAGGATAATATCGGGTTGAAATTTCTTTACCCGCTTTGCGATTTTGGCGAGGTTTTCCTGTTTCGTATCAAAAACAATGCATTCATGCGCATCGTTCCGACTGATATCGTCGACATCGCCCTCTGCTGAGAAGAGGCAGGTGCGGTAACTCTTTTTGAGCTCAGCGATCCGTGTGTGGAAGCAACGGTACATCGCGTGATCTGAGCGGTAGCGCTCAACCAAAATGGCAATTCGCGGTTGATCAGGTACTTTTCCCGGAGTTACCTCCTCAATGTTTTGAAAGTTCGCTTTGATCAGTAAATTGATTTTCTTCTTAATCTTGTGTCGGTCAGGTATGTCCCAGTACGAACAGCCCATCCAGATGTTGACCAACATGACTTGGCAGGCAGACAGATCAAGGGCTTCGGGTAACTCAAGGAATTGATTGAATACTTCACGAAAATTATCGAAGCCCTGCTTGGTCTGGACTTGTTCGAATTGGTAGAGCGCGGCCGTAAGTGTAAAAAATAGCTGCTGTGGGATTTTTTCTCGCAACACGCTGAAGGGCAGTTTGATATGACTGTTCATTGTCCAGCATATCAGGAGCAGAAGGATATCGGAGTCGGATTTGAGGGTCAGGCCCTTGTCATGTCGCCAAAGGTTCCGATAGGCCAGTATATGATCCATGTTGCCGAAATCGGACAAATAGAAGATGTCCGTCAGGTGTGTTTTATAAAACAGTAGCTTTCGAATTTCCTGCTCGGACAGTTCCAAAGAGGGTGAGCATAAAAGAGCCGTGATGGCCGTGGCTAGGCGCTGAACAGCGTTCTGGTTATCAAAAAACGAGGCGTCAAGCGTTAACGGATATATCCCCGATGATTGATGGGCGCTTCCATCATTGGTGGGTCGTTGCCCTCCCAAAACCAGTTTTCCGCGCTCCATTTCATCCAGTAGCTCAAAAAACTCCTCTTTAAACGCTGCATCATCTCGTACGAGGATTTTTTGTTCCAGAGAGAAAATTGACACGTTTTAAAAGCCTCGAAGTCTGATATGCGAGCGTATGCCGGGTGATTATGGCACCCGGCTACACGCCAACAAAGTTTAGCCTTGTAGCAGCTGCAACACTTGCTGGGGACGAGCATTCGCTTGTGCAAGTATCGAAAGGCCGGCTTGTTGGAGCACCTGAGTTCTCGCCAGTTCAGCGGTTTCTGCAGCGAAGTCGGCATCTTGAATCCGGGATCTTGCTGCACTGAGGTTTTCCGAGGTAGTACTCAGGTTGGCAATGGTAGACTCGAACCTTGACTGAACTGCACCCAGATCTGCTCTGATTCCATTGACAACAGCGAGCGCGCCATCGACAACTGATATTGCGGCGCCGGCTCCATCAACGGTACTGATGTCTATTGTAGCAACGGTAAGTTTCTCAGAGCCAACAGGCGTGTCAGCGGCGACATCGAAAATGGACTTCTCGGTGGCGTCGTTTTCAGCATCCGACGATACGGTATATGCATCCGATGAGGAAAAGTCCACTACACCTGTTACCACCAGTGAGTCCTGAGTCGCGTCATCCCCAATCAGGTCAGTAGAAGCACCGCTCCCATCAGCCCCCGAGACCGTAAGGTTGCCCGGCCCACTGTGCGTGAAATTGTCGATCTGAATGTCATCACCACCATCCTGGGTAAGTTTGATAGTGCCTTCGTCAACTTCTGCATTTATGCCGGTCTGTCCGGCTGCCCTATTGATGACTGAAGCAAGCTCGCTCAGATCGTCAGGATCAGAAACCGTGGCGGTAATCCGTGATGATTCCCCATTTGGGCTCACCAGATCGAAGGAGATTGTTCCAGCCGCATCGGTTGAGATTTCTGCGGTAGTCCTGGCGGTTGCCGAGACACCAGTGCTTTCAGATCGCTCGTTTACCTCTGCTGCGATAGTCCGAGCGCTCGATCCGGCGTCAATTTCAAATGTTTCCTGGCCAAGAGCGCTGGCTACTGTGAGATTCTGAGCCCCTACGGGATGATTGGCCTGAGCCACGGTCAGATTGGATTCGGCCGTGGAAGGGGACCCTGATCCGACATTGTCAACCGAACTTGATTCCTTGATCTCATAGTTTCCAAGATCTTGATTCGTTGCGCCGGTCACCGAGACTGAGATGGTTTGGTTCTCGTTTGCCCCTACTTGAAAGCTCTGCGCCTGAAAAGAGCCGTCAAGAAGTTTGAGACCATTGAACTCTGTGGTTTCAGCAATACGCTGCAATTCTTGCTTCAGCTGATTCACCTCGGATTGAAGGGCCGCTCGGTCAGAGGCAGAATTCGTTGAGTTTGCCGATTGGATTGCGAGTTCGCGGATCCTTTGGAGAACCTGTCCTGATTCATCCAGAGCACCCTCAGCAACCTGAGCGAGAGAAATGCCGTCGTTGGCATTCCGCTGCGCCTGGTTCAGGCCGCGAATCTGGGAAGTGAATCTCTCGGAGATCGCAAGCCCTGCCGCATCGTCTTTTGCCGAGTTGATTCTCAACCCTGACGATAGTCTTTGAAGCGCTGTGTCTGCGTCTCTCTGCGACGCGTTGAGGTTTCTTTGGGCGTTAAGTGAAGCGATGTTTGTATTAATAATTTGTGGCATGGCGTTTCTCCCAGCTCAGAGATGCCGACGCTCGATTGTTGTAAAGTCATCAAGTACCGGCAAAGATTGCTCGTTTGCGGGATGATCAGCGAATGCTGTGCCAATATTCTAAAAAACCTTAAAAACAGTTGGTTATAAGGGGTTTTGTCATCCGAGGGGGAGGCAGGGGGTGGCCTGGTGCCGGTGTTATGGCATCAATTTGCCGCTTTTACATTAATTTACAAAGAATTTATCTCTTTCCCTAAAGGTAGCCGAAAAGGTGCCGTTAAATCGGGTACAGGGCGGCGCTTCCATCAACCAGAGAGAGCGCCAGACCTTTTCCATGCAAAGACGACTAATGTCGAAAAGGGGAAGCAATATGGCTCTCGGAATTAACACTAATGTGGCATCTCTGTCTGCCCAGAATAATCTGAACAAGTCGCAGTCTCTGTCCGATCAGGCCTTGGAGCGCTTGTCTTCTGGCCTGCGGATCAATTCCGCAAAGGACGATGCGGCAGGGCTGGCGATCTCATCCCGGTTTGACGCGCAAATTCGTGGTTTGAACGTGGCTCAGCGAAATGCCAACGACGGTATCTCTCTGGCGCAAACAGCCGAGGGTGCTCTCGGGCAGGCTGGCGACCTTCTTCAACGTATTCGTGAACTGGCCGTTCAGTCTGCGAACGACACGAACTCAGCTTCGGACAGGAAATCATTGCAGGCTGAAGTTACCCAGCTTCAAGCAGAATTGAATCGTGTTGCGGACACTACCAATTTTAACGGTCGCACTCTTCTTAATGGCGATTTCACTAACGCACAGTTTCAGGTTGGTGCGAACGCGAATCAAACAATTAATGTCACGCTTGGAAGTGCGCGGGCCACAGACATCGGCAACTATACCGTTGATACTGATTCAGGGACTGAAGCAGGTAACTCGACAGTCACTAGTGGCGCAGTAGCGACGGCAGATAACGGCATTGCTGGGGGTAACATTACTGTTTCTGGCAATGGTGAAACTGCCACCGTCGAATTTAGCGCCAACGCAACCGTCGGTGACATTGCATCCCAGATCAACGACCAAGCTGTTGACACAGGGGTGTCAGCGGACGCCTTTACAGAAGCAACCTTAACCGATGTTCTGGACGGTGACTCGACAGGAAACATCTCTTTCGGTCTGCAGGGCGAAAACTCATCTGATGTAACAATTTCCGCAACAATTGGTGAAGCTGGCGATTACAGTAGTCTGGTTACAGCGATTAATGACGCGACTGCAACTACTGGCATCACAGCTAAACTTAATGATGATGGAAGTGTTCTGCTACGCAGTGAAGCTGGCGATGATATTGTGATCAACTCTACTTCCGGGAACATCACGGTAACCTCTTCTGATACGACTTCAGAGGATCTGGTGGCGGACGACAGTATCAGGGTTGCTGGTGAGATTGACTTTAGCTCCAGTTCTAGCTTCAGCATCTCAGATGACTCTGGTGACATTTTAAGCACTACTGCAGTAGCAGGTACGCTCCAATCAGTCGCAGCTTTGGATATCTCAGATGCAGCTGGGGCAAATAGTGCAATTGAGACAATTGATGCTGCTTTGGCCGGTATAAACAGCCAGCGGGCCGATCTCGGTGCCATTCAAAACCGCTTTACATCTACAATTGAAGCGATTGCGACCACCTCTGAGAACCTTTCGGCCGCCCAGAGCCGTATCCTGGATGCGGACTTCGCGGCAGAAACTGCCAAGCTGTCCAAGGCCCAGGTTCTGCAGCAGGCTGGTATCTCTGTTCTGGCGCAGGCGAACGCCCGTCCGCAGCAGGTTCTGTCCCTCCTGCAGTAAGGGGCTAGCGGTAACGGCCGGAACCTTCGGGTTCCGGCTTTACGCCGTAATAGGATAGCGAGGTGAGCTATGAATGACGTTAACCTGAACAGCCCGGATCTGAAGCTGGTTCGCTCCAGTGAGCAATCTCCGGCTCGGGCAATTTCGTCATCTCAGGCCGAAGGCAGGAATGCCTCCGACCTTGCTGTTTCGTCGTCCGCTACAAGTCGTGCTCAGAACTCTCAAGTTGCCTCAGAAGTGTCCAAGGCTGAAAAGCTTCAGGTGCGGAACGAAGCGCAGAGAGAAGAGCTGGATGAGGCGGTTAGTCAACTGAACGATTTTGTTCAGAATGTGCAGCGGGATCTGCAGTTTGAGGTTGATAACGATCTGGGGCAGACCATTGTGAAGGTGGTCGATCAGCAGACTCAGAAAGTGATTCGCCAGATTCCGGACGAAGTGGCATTGAGGTTGGCAGAGAACTTGCAGCAGGATGAACCGCTGACGTTGTTTAACATCAAAGTATAAAGCCTTGCCGCTTTTGAGTTGATGGAACAATGGCTTTTCAGCACCGCCGCACCCGAGAGGGTCCGGCGGTGTTCTGCTTTGTGGGCTAGGCTGTCGTTTTACAAGTTGTTACAAAATTGGCAGGCGAGAAGGCAAAGTTTTGCCGCTTTCCGCCGATATATTAATCAATAAATAAGCTCGCTCCCTCGAGGAGACATGGTTATGGCAGGAATATCTTCATTAGGCATCGGCTCCGGGGTTCTTAATTCGGACCTCGTGGATCAGCTGGTTTCGGCAGAGCGCAGGCCGACGGAACAGCGCCTCAACTTCAATCAGCAGCGCACTGAAGCGTTGATTTCTGCCTATGGAACACTCAAGAGTGCGATCACCGATCTCCGCTTGCCGATGCGGCAGCTTAGTGCTCCGGATAACCTCAAGGCATTTTCGGGCAGTTCGTCCAACGATGGTGTTAGCGTCAGCGTTGATTCATCGAAGGCCAGCCAGGGTACCTATACAGTTACCGTTGATAGTCTTGCTCAGGCTCAGTCTCTTGCATCTGGAAACTTTGCTGATCGTGACTCGACGGCCGTTGGAAGTGGTTCGCTGACGATCTCTGTTGGCGGCAAAACCACCACCCTTGACATCGATAGCTCGAACAACACGCTGCAAGGCATCGCGCAAGCCATTAATGACGCGGATACCGGTGCCAGTGCGGGCATTATAGATACAGGTAATGGTTACAGGCTGGTTCTGTCATCTGACAAAACCGGGGCAGATAACGCCATATCGATAGCCGTCAATGATGCCGACGGGAACAACACGGATGCAACCGGCCTGTCGCAGTTCGCCTTTGATGGCGTCACCAACAATCTCACCGAAACGGTAGAAGCAAAGGATGCGGTCGTTCAGGTGAATGGTATTTCTATAAGCCGGCCGACAAACAACATCGAGAATCTCATTGATGGCGTTTCGCTCGAAGTTTCCGAGGCGGGCGTTACCTCTACAGTTAAAGTCAGTCAGGATCTAGGCAAGGTTGCAGATCGGGTTGGCGCATTTGTTGAAAAGTTCAATGCACTCCAGCAAACCATCCAGGGGCTTTCAGGGTTCAATGCGGAAACCGGTCAGGGAGGAATTCTCTCGGGCGACTCAGCTATCCGTGGCATTCAGAATCAGATGCGTCAGATTATGGGGCGTGTTGTGCCCGGGCTGGAGAGCGCGTCCGTTCGAACCCTCGCGGATGTTGGCATCACCACGAATTATGAAACAGGCGGGCTTGATTTTGACCGCACCAAATTTACCGAAAAGCTGCAGGCTAACCCTGATGATGTAACTGCCCTCTTTGCGGAGCAGGGTCGTGCCTCTGATGAGCAGATTGAGTTTATTCGCAGCAATGTGAATACCGAGCCCGGCAATTATTCCGTCAATATCTCTCAACTGGCGACCCAGGGGTCATTGTCAGGCGCTAATGTCGGCACTGCTGATGTAACGATTGATGCCGACAATGATGAGCTATCCTTCCTGGTAGATGGTGAGACTTCGGTGTCCATCCAGTTGACAGCGGGCACATATACGCGGGAGGCCCTCGTCGCGGAAATTCAGGCGCAGTTAAATGATAGCTCTGCACTGGCAGCGACTGGGCGTTCGGTGACAGCTGAATTTGATGCAACGGCTGGAGCCTTCAAGTTTACCTCGGAGGCTTACGGAAGTGAGTCCAATGTGAGCCTCACCTCTGTGGATACGAATTCCGCTGCTACTCTGGGATTGGATGTTGCGACAGGTACCGCGGGGCAAGATGTCGCCGGAACAATCAACGGGCAGAGGGCAACGGGAGAAGGCCAGGTCCTATTCGTAGAAGGTACTGGCAGTGCTGCTGGTATGCAGGTCAAGGTCACCGGTGGCTCGTTGGGCAATCGAGGAGACATCAATTTCATTCAGGGCGTGGGTGATCGGATGGTGGATCTGATTTCCGGAATCGTTGGCCTGGATGGCTCTCTTGAAGCCAAAACTGATGGGCTTCAGAAAGATCTTGAGCGGATTTCCGAAGACCGGGCACGTCTTGATTTGAGGATTGAATCCTATCGTGAGCGACTGGTTGCGCAGTTTTCGGCCGCTGACTCACTGATCGCCCGATTGAACAGCACCCAGGATTACGTAAGCCAGCAGCTTGCCGTGCTTGCACCCCAAAACAACCGGAACAACAACTGATCGGCGCCAGCCGGTTAGCGAACGAAGAGGTCTGATATGAACGGTTTACAGGCATACCAGCGCGTAAACACCCAAACCAGCATCACCGATGCTGACCCCCACAAGCTGATTCAGCTTTTGTACAACGGTGCCCTTGAACGCATCAACATGGCAAAGGCGCGGATGCAGGCGAAGGATTACGAGGGAAAGGGCAAACTGATTTCCAAGGCAATTGAGATCATCGGCGGCCTACGTAGCTTCCTCGACTTTGAGAAGGGTGGCGACCTGGCTGTTCGCCTGGAAGGTCTCTATGACTACATGGAGCGCACTCTATTCGAGGCTAACGCAAAGAACGATGTTGCCAAGCTGGATGAGGTTGCTGATTTGCTCCGAGCCATCAAAGAAGGTTGGGATGGGATCCGCGAGGAAGCAGTCGGCAGCCAGCAGCAGGCTGTTTAAAGCTAATACCTGATTGCCACGCTATCCCCCTCTTATTGGGCTGGGTTATACCCTGGCCCAATAGCCATTGCCCCCGCTCTCCCGTACAATATCGCCCTTATTTTCAACACATCCATTCTGTTCAGTCTGGAGCAAGGACATGTCTGATATTAAAAAGGTGGTGCTGGCCTATTCTGGTGGCCTGGATACTTCCGTTATCGTTCGGTGGTTGCAGGATACCTACAACTGTGAGGTGGTGACCTTCACCGCCGACATCGGCCAGGGCGAGGAAGTTGAGCCGGCGCGTGCCAAGGCCGAAGCGCTGGGCGTTAAGGAAATCTACATCGAGGATTTGCGCGAAGAGTTTGTGCGCGATTATGTGTTCCCGATGTTCCGCGCCAATACCATCTATGAGGGCGAGTACCTGCTGGGTACCTCCATTGCCCGCCCGCTGATTGCCAAGCGTCTGATCGACATTGCCAATGAAACCGGCGCCGATGCCATTTCT
>MDTA01060800.1_pt1 | contig 92013 bp, 85 predicted proteins | sample 811151 | NCBI WGS metagenome assembly MDTA01 (sample SAMN05326648, study PRJNA326480) | marine metagenome | isolation source: seawater | place: Indian Ocean: South | collected 2010 | reverse complement strand
TAAAGCTGCCCTCGCCGTAATTGGCATTCGAACTTTATGTTAGTCACCATATGCTGTGGTGACGCAGCGCTAGATGGCTCAGAAAAGTGTCTTTTCTCGGATCTGCCATAGAAATAGTTATGGTGACCAGTCCCCGTGCCGCTGGTGGATTAACGGTGATCAGCGAGCATGCAGTCGAATTTTTTACAAACATGAGATAATCCCTTGATCATTTTTGCGGGCGCGGATCTATTGTAAAAAATAGGGGGGATTGACATGTCAAAATTCGAGAATTTCATGACACGGGACTGTTTGGTACCGTTAATCGAGTTAGAGGATTTTACACCGGCTTATAAGGCCCTAGCAAAAGAGAATATAAAGCGGACGGGACGCTTGGCAAATAGCGCTAAGGCAATGGCGCATGGTGAGGAGCTAGCACTCGCTGCGCGTAAATTTTTTAGCGTTGTGGGCGCGGGGGGCTCTCTGGGACAAGAGTTGGCATTATTAATCCGCCTTATCGTTTCCAACCTAAAGAGCTGCGTTTACTGCACTACCCATCAGGTGAATGCATTAGCACAAATGGGTTTAGCAGAAGAGAAAATTAAGAACATTCATGCATTTGAAACGCATCCGGCGTTTAGCAAGGAAGAACGTGTGGCATTGGCTTTTGCCTCCGCATTGACGTTGGATTCATCGAATATTGACGACGATATTTGTGCACATTTGAAAGCAATTTTTCCGCCGAAGCAGCGGGTCGAGATTGCGCTCGTTGCTGGCGCAATGGCCTTTTACAATAGCTTTAACGATGGACTGCGTGTGCCCATGGAAGAAGGGGCATTAGATGTGGCGGAGGCAGTCGCAGAGTCGTTTGAGTAGCCAAACACACTCTTAACTGGTTGATATTTTTTGGTGTATGACCAACACTAAACTGTTCTTCAACTAACTTGCCAACTTGGGAGGCTCCCATGCCTGTGTCCAATACTAAGCCATTGACCAAAGTGAAAGCCACGGTCCTCCGCGCGCTAGCGGAACAAGTATTTCTGGGGCGCGGTGTACCGCAGGATGATGCGGAAGTAGTCGCTGACATTTTGATTGAGGCAAATCTCCGAGGCCATGATTCCCATGGGGTAATACGTATTCCGAAATGGGTTGTTGGGCTAGATAGCGGTATGGTGAAATCCCAGTGTAAACCGATCATTATCCGTGAAAAGGGCTCCACTGCTATGATTCACGGAGATATGGGGCTTGGCCCCGTGGTGGCACGGAAAGCGACTTCTGTGGTATTGCAGAAAGCCAAAGAGTACGGAATTGGCATGGTAAGTGTCCGTAAAGCGTCGCATATCGGTATTTTACAATACTACTCTCAGTGGCTTGCAGAAAAGGGCGTTATCGGTATCGTCATGACTAACACGGAATCTGGTGTGGCTCCGTTTGGTAGTCGTCAGCCAATTCTAGGGACTAATCCATTGACCATTGCTGTGCCCTCTGGAGGTAAACCGTATCTTTTGGATATGTCGACCAGTGTGGTTGCCCGGGGCAAGATAGTTAACGCGTTAGAGCGGAACGAAGAGATCCCCATAGGATGGGCTGTCGATAAAGCGGGTAATCCAACAACAGATCCGGCTTCAGCGCTTGAAGGTGCACTCCTGCCGGCTGGAGGACCAAAGGGCTCAGGGCTTGCTATCATGATCGATCTGTTGACCGGAGCTCTATCCGGCGGGTCTGTTGGTAGTGGTGTGGGTGGTACGATGAATACGGATCAGGAAGTTACTAAGGGCGATATGTTCTTGGCGATTGATCCAGGGGCGGTAGGTTCATTGGAACGCTATGTAAATTGTGTGGCAGAACTAGCGGCTGAAATCCATGACAGCGCTCCGGCACCGGGTGTGAAAGAAGTTTTGATGCCGGGTGAGTTCGAACGGGCCGCGAAGAAGGATCGTCTGAAAAACGGTATCTTAGTACCAGACGATTTGTTGGACGATATCAAGAAACTAGTTTGATAGAACAACTGACCCAGCGTGTCTGTTCATGTTAGAGCGGTGCATTCCAGATGGCTTTTGGTAGAAGGGCTACAATTGTAGGCCCAAACAAATGCTTACTATTCTGCCGCCAAAGGCGCCTCAGTTGCTTCCAGGGCTTCGAGTACTTTGGGCGGTGATAAGGGTAGAGAGTTCATGGTAAAGCCGAGAGCATTCTCTACCGCATTGGCGACAGCCGCTGGAGCGGAAACCAATGGTGGTTCGCCAACTCCACGTACGCCATACGGATGATTAGGGTTTGGCACCTCCACTATAAGGGTGTCGATCATAGGCACGTCGGAAGCTACCGGCATGCGGTAGTCAAGGAAACCCGTATTGAGCAGTTTGCCCTCATCGCTGTAAATATATTCTTCGTTTAGTGCCCAGCCGATGCCTTGGACGGCACCACCCTGCATTTGACCTTCCACGTAATCCGGAGAAATTGCCCTACCTGCATCTAAAATAACTGTGTGTCGGGTTGGGATCGTACGACCAGTCTCTGGATCAATCTCCACATCGCTTATTTGCGCACAAAATGTAGCGCCCGGACCTGAAGCGTTCAGTTCGCAATGTCCGGCAATGGGCCCAACAGTGCCGGGGGCCTTGCGTGCCAATGCCTGCAGAGTCATTGGCTCAATCTTATCGGAATGCTTATCAGCAGGGATCGCTTGACCAGAGTCCCAGCGCACTTCATCGACCGGGATGTCCCACAATTTTGCAGCAAGACTACAAAGCTTCTGAATGATTTCACGCGTTGCATTCACCACCGCCATTCCGGTTGCATAAGTGGTGCGACTACCCGCAGTGAGATGGTTATAACCCAGTGCCCCGGTATCAACAACGGCGGGTTTCACAAGTTCAACATCAATACCAAGCTCTTCAGCTGCCATCGCGCGCATAGAGGAACGCGAGCCGCCAATGTCGGGCGTACCAAGCGCCAACGTCAAAGTACCGTCATCAAGTAGATTAGCTGATGCACTACTTAAACCGCCGCCATGAAGCCAATATCCGATAGCGACGCCTCGTCCCTGTCCTTCGCTTAATGCGGCTTTGTAATGTGGATGGTTCTTGGCGGCTTCTAACACTTCGACACAGCCAATCCGACCATGGGTGGTGCCCATCAAACTGGTATCACCTTCTTTGACCGCATTTTTCAGGCGAATATCGATTGGGTCGATATTTAGCTTGTCAGCAATTTCATTGATAACAGCCTCGGCTGCCCAGGTAGCCAATGGTGCCCCAGGCGCACGATAAGCCGCTGCCTTAGGACGATTCACGCAAACGTCGTTGCAAGCAGTCTTGCAATTCGGAATGTTATAAGGTGAGAAGAAAGTGTCTGCCGCGCGGCCTACCGGCGATCCCTTAAAGGCACCGGCCTGGTACCAAATCTCTGCCTCACCCGCGACTAACGTGCCGTCTTTCATCGCACCGATTTTGATGTGGCAAACAGAACCAACAGTTGGACCGGTAGCGCGCATCACTTCATTACGCGTCATAACACTTCGTACCGGTCGTCCGGTCTTCATTGATAGCAGGATAGCTGCCGGCTCGTGGTAAATCGTCGTCTTACCCCCAAAACCGCCCCCAATTTCAGATGCGGTAACACGAAGCTTACTCATATCGAGCTTTAACAACCGACAAATTAAGGCCCGTGCCACAAAATGCCCTTGTGTTGAAGTCCATAGTTCAATTGCCCCATCTTCGGAAGTGGAAGCAATACAAGCTAAAGGCTCTATATAGCCCTGATGAACTGGCTCTGAGGTAAATTCTCTTTCAACAACTAAATCCGAATTCGCAAAGCCTTTGTCTAAATCACCCCGCTCTCCACCAACCGTGCGGAAAAGATTGGATGGAGTCTTTGGCTCAGGCTCAACCCCGTGAGTAAACTGATTTTCATGAAGTACAGGCGCATCCGGTTGGGCCGCCTCGTAAGGATTCATCACATGCTCGAGAACTTCATATTCGACCTTGATCTTGCGCACGGCTTGCTTTGCAATAAGCTCGCTCGTTGCCGCTACCGCAGCGACTGCGTGACCATCGTAGAGTACCTTCTCTCTCGCCATTATATTGCGTGATATATCGTGAAAATCGCTAATCTGGGGACCATATGGGGGCTTTGAAAGCGGATGATCGGGAACATCTTCGTGGGTAACAACCGCCTTAACGCCTTTCATCGCCTCAGCTTCCGAAGTGTCTATAGAGAGTATTTTTGCATGGGCATGCGGGCTTCGAAGGGTCCTCATATACAACATACCCGGCAACACCATATCGTCGCCATAACGAGCACGACCGGTGACTTTATCCACCCCATCTGGGCGCCGAGTGACGTTTCCGACCCAGCGGTAATTGCCGCCACCAGTTCCACGACTTTTACTGTCATTCGTCATTTACTTGCCCTCATTTCTGCAGCCGCATCGAGTACGGCTCGTATAATTTTGTCATAACCTGTGCAACGGCAAAGGTTGCCAGCCAGACCAAAACGCACTTCGGTTTCGGTCGGATCCGGATTGCGCTCTAATAGCGCTTTGGCCTGTGTCATAAAGCCCGGTGTGCATACGCCGCATTGCAGCGCTGCATGATCAAGAAACTTCTGCTGTATTGGATGAAGTTCGGTCCCCTTGGCCATACCTTCAACGGTTTCGATTTCTGCACCGTCTAGTTCCGCGCCAAGTACCAAACAGGAATTGACCGAACGCCCGTTCATGATCACGGTACAAGCCCCGCAGTCACCGGTGCCACAGCCGTTCTTGGTACCAGTCATATGCAGTTCGTTTCGAAGCACATCCAGCAGGGTCTGTTCGGTCTGACACCGAAATTCAACATCATCGCCATTTATCGTCGCGGTCACGGAGTGCTTAGCCATCACCTTTTCTCCGCGCGTTGCCATGCAATAGTTGCGGCTCGTCGTGCGAGAACCGCGGCAACCTTAGTGCGAAACTTTATTGTACCGCGTTTATCATCAATTGGATCACAAGAGGCTCTAGCGGCTTCCGCGAGTGCGGCTAACACATCGTCTGTAAGCTTTTTGCCAACCAAAATATCCGTCGCAGATTCCACTAACAAGGCTTTGGGTGCAACAGCTCCAAGCGACATTCGGGCTGCAGCACAGGTGCCATCTTCATTAAGGGTGAGCGATACCCCGGCACCGACTACGGCGATATCCATTTCGGTTCGAGGTATAAAGCGCAAATATGCGTCACTACTTTTCGGAGGACGCACGGGCAGGATAATCGAAACCACAAACTCACATTTAGCAAGGATGTTTTGTCCAGGACCGGTGTTAAAATCTTCCGCTGGCACTTCGCGGGTGCCGTTTGGTCCAACAATTACGATTTTAGCAGCGCCCGCAATTAGGGCCGGCACACCGTCTGCAGCGGGTGATCCATTACAGAGATTTCCCCCTATGGTCGCACGCCCTTGAACTTGCCAGGAGCCAATAAGTTCTACGCCCTCGACCACGCCTGGCCACGCTGCCTTTAGAGCTTCATTCTCATCTAACTCGGCGCCGGTGACGGCAGCCCCGATACGAATTTCGTCCGCGCCCATATCGACAGTGCGGGTCTCAGAAATACGTTTGATGTCTACGATGAGCGAAGGCTCAATCATCTCTTCGCGCAATTGAACAAGAAGATCAGTTCCTCCAGCAAGTACTTTTGCGTGGTCGTCACCTGCTAGAAGTGCGATCGCACTTTCAATATCAGTTGGTGTTTCGTAGTTTAAATCACTCACGTTCTTCAAAACTCCTATTTGAAAACAAATCTAGTTGCTAGCTGATCATTTTCAAGTCAATGACGGGCAACTGTAATACCCTTTTTAGCGCGAATTATCGGTATCGGGAAGAACCTCGTGCTATCTCTTCCCTCTACTCCTAACAGTACATTTTAAAAACTGACGGCCCACGCGATAACTACCCCACGTATCATCAACAAAATACCGGAGTAATTATCGTTATTATAACGCAATACTGAAAGTTTGCACGAGGCGGATAGCTGAAATCCATTATTCAGTTCAGCCCATGAGGTATTATTTTTGTGTTAGCTTTATTAATTCATCTGCTCGGTCACGCTGATTAAGTGTCTTGCACATTCTTATCAGCGATTGAAACTGCTTTTTTTGAATTGGAATGCCGGGAATAATCTCTTGAAGCCGTTCTGCTTCGTGATTGAAATCCCAAATGAATTCGCGACCGGAGCCTTTCTTTTTTACAGAACTTCCATCTTTCAAAAAGATAGTAATTTTCGGTCCAAATAATGTTTGTCGGTGGGTTGGAATGAGCGTGACGCGGTTTAATAAATCGAGCACTTCTGCGGGGTCCTCCTCGCCGATTCCACGTGGTTGGTCTTTCAATAGAGGAAAACCACGCCGTGCAGCCCCATAGGCTGTGTAATAGTGGGTGCTACCGGCTTTCGGTTCTTTATAAGTGTTGCCGTTTGTCGGGAATGCGGGGCTTGGGTATTGTGTTTCCAACCAATTCACTACAGCCTCGATATGGTCGATATACTCATATTTGATGTCATGTTCCTTGGCTAAAGCAGCCGCCACTTCGACATGAGCGATGTTATAACCGGATGTCGAATAGATGCGGTACAGCGTCTCAAGGATAATCCAACTCGAGCCCAGGTCTTTTGTGATATTATCGAGTGAGGTTTGATTATCGTCGGTAAAGCTGTAGCAAAGTTTGCCCAGATTGTTACCAGCATAGGAATGATAGAAGCCGGCTTCACCTTCCAATGTGGTTTCTCCGCCAGGTGTGCCGTGACTGGCCATAGAAACCGCGAGTAAAGCATTTCGAACTGCGGCACCCTCGCGTAATGATCTCCCGCCGCTTCTTACGCCTTCTACATTACCGCTGGCGAGATTTACACATTGGGCGATGGCATCGTGAATTTGCCCGCCGTCAAGACCGCTGATTTTAGCAGCTGCTACCGCAGCACCAAAAATGCCGAATACTGGCCCTGGGTGGAAGCCCCGTGACATGACAGTAGGAATAAAATCTGCAGCCATGCGTTCCATAACTTCATAGGCTGCCACGATGCCAGTGAGGAACTCCTTGCCAGATGCGCTTTCGCTTTCGGCTGCTGCCAGGGCAGTTGGTAGAATTGCACATCCAGGATGGGTGAGCATCCGAAATGTGTCCCATTTACCGCCAGCGAACATCATCTCTGAGTTTACGAAAGCCGCGCCTGCCTTGCTAAGTTTATCCCCATGGACGAGAGTGGTGCACGGACCGCCGATGCTGACTTCTTCTTCGTTCATGATAGCGCGGGCTTGGGCTACTTCCGGCATATCTTGACCGAGCAGAGAGGAAGCAAGCCCGTGTAATGTAAGCCCTTTGGCCCGGTCTATCACATCCGTCGGTAGGTCGTCATAGGTTAGTGAGCCAGCCCAATTGCCTAATTTTCGGCTAATTGAAGTCATAAAATTTCTCCGTGCTTGTAGATTCCCTGGCCAAAGTATCCCATGAATGACAACGGCGAGGATAGACCGATTGAGTGCTAGCAAATAATACTGTTCGGAAGACCCAGCTTTTGTGGTTATGTTTTTGGCACGTCAACCTGGGCTAATAAAGCCGTTATGTCTCGCACCGATATGCTTTCTAAGTTAGACACCGAATCGATGATTTCTTTTCGCAGGCCTTCGCTGGTATGAGGTTTCGTCAGTAGAGTAAATTTATCCACGATGGTATCCCACTGCATGGGACAGCTGAAGTGCCCTTCATAGGCGTTCTTTTCAATGTCGACGCTGCTGCCGTCGACTAAGGTTATTTTGATCGTAGTAGCCGCTTCAGCGGGATAGCGTGCAGTAAGGTCGTCAGATGCGAAGGTGCGGACTTTGTTCAGCAGTACCTGGATATCGTTACTGAGAATACGTTCGATCTTATATTGTTCGGGCATAAGCTGGCCGTCCAGTAGGGCGGCAGAGACGACATATGGCAGACTATGATCGGCAGTTTCTTTGTCACGTACATGGTCACGTGCGCCGCCTTTACCGCTTCCCATTATGAAAAACGCCCGCTCATAGAGTCCAATATCAATACGCTCGATGGTACTAGGATCGATGTTGTACTTCTTGCGTAAATCTAGGGCACCTTCGACCGCAGGCTTGGAATGTAGCCCAGCGGTATAACGCTTCACGCTGACTTGGCGCATCTTATCAAGCTTTGTGTCAGCCCAATCCATTTCGAACTTGCCGGTCACAGATCCAAAGACGCCCGATTGACCCTCGAAAAGCTCTAAGGGGCCGGTGATACCGCGTTTAGCTAAAAAAATTGAATGCAAAACTGTATGTGCGCCGCCAGCATAGGCAAAACCTTTCCAATGTGATATCTGGCCGACGCGCGTTACGAAAAGCGGGTTTTGCCGAACGCCACTGATAGCGATGGCATTTGCGGTTTTTTCCGCATCTAGCTCTAGTATGCGGGATGCGCCAGAAGCAACTGCATAGGCACCCGCGGTGAATTGATCGAAGCCGTTATATTCGAATTGGGAGGCATCGCAAATTCGGCATTGAATTTCATAAGCAAGTGCAAGTGAAGTCATCAGGGCTTTACCATCTGCGTTTGCATATTCGCCTGCTGCCAGAAGGGAGCCCAGATTATCGCTAGGATGGCAGGTGGCGTGTGTGCCCATATAGCCATCATTGAAATCTAGATAGCGTATAAGTGATGTATTAAGGAAAGCTGCTTGTTCCGGCGTTGTCTTGCCACCACCGATAAGGGTACAAAGCGGTTTTCCGCCAAATTCTTCTGTTTGTTCCCGTATCAGCGCTATGGGTTCAGCGGCGATAGAGCCTATTGCACAACCAAGCGTATCGAGCACCAGTGTCTTAACTTGTTTACGAACCGGCTCAGATAAATCTTCATAGTCAGATTGAACGGCGAAGGCGGCGAGTTGTTCGGCTAAAGTCATGGTAATCTTCCCAAGTTGTGTTTAGCCTATTTTAATCGGTCTTCGGGCCGCTTTGTAAGACTGGCATCTAACTGCCAACTCTGAGTGTTGCGGTTAAACCTCTTAGGGCGGCAATCAGGCTGAGTGGTGTTAGTAATCCACTGGCGGGGTTTTCGGGCGAAGGAATGCCTTCGATGCAGACGCTGAAACGCGTCTCTGCGGCCTCTACCTCTACGGTATGAACATTCCGTTTGGCGTGCGGATCTGCCCAGATTTCCAGCATAGTTTTATCTGGCCCGATCCCGGCCAGGCTGAGGGCAGCAGTGATGTTAACATTAGCGGGAAAGCCTGCGGCCGCCTCGAGGGCAGTGCCGTCAAAAATTTTAGTGCGAGCTTTCAAGTGGGTCGGGTCAATTCCATGTTCTTTTAAATGTGGGGAGTTGATCAATCCCTCGATAGGCTTGATTGATTTCATGCGCACTGATTTGATGTTTCCCTCAGCTGCAGCTCGCACTGCATCGAATCCGATCAAAGCACCTGTTGGGATGATGATGCGTGCACCAGTTTCTTGGGCCCGCGTGATAAGTTTTGGTCGAACTAGCAGAGCCGCAGACGACATGGGCATGAAAATGCAACCGGCCTCAATAGCAGGGACGGCGACTTGTTCAAAAACAGATGCGGGCGCACATTCTACGATAACGTCAGCATGATCTGAGAGTGCGTCCAAAGGCATTACCGGCGGAGGTTTAGCAAAGTCAGCGACACGCGAGGCGCCACCTTCTCGATCATGGGCAGAAATCGCAGTTAAAGATAAGCCAGGAATGCCCTTATCAAGCTCACGAGCGACCTTAAATCCGATAGCGCCGAGCCCGCCTAAGGCTACTCGATAGGTTGGTGAGGTCCGAACCATGCTTCAAGTACGCGACCGAACGGGGCCATAGGGTGTAAGATCAATGCCTGGATCACGTCCGGCCACCAGATCAGAGATAATGCGCCCTGTTAGCGGCCCCAGCGTCATGCCCAAATGCGAATGGCCAAATGCGAAAAAGGCCGACCCATAACGCGGAGATGGGCCGATAATGGGGACATTGTCCGGCGTTGAGGGGCGCGCACCCATCCAAACGCTTTGCTCGTCCGCTTTTAGGCCCGGCAGCATTCGGGCGGCGTGAGGCATAAGGCGGCGGATACGTCGATAGTCTGGCTTCGCATCCATGCTTGCCAATTCGACAATAGAAGTCATCCTAACGCCTTCTTCTAGAGGCACCAGAGCGAAGCGACGTTCAGAAAACTGAACATAACGATTAATATTGTTTTCCGGTGTCGGAAACATGATGTGATAGCCACGTTCAGCATCCAAGGTGATCCTTGCTCCGAGTTTGACTGCCAGACGGCCTGACCGAGCGCCTGCGGCCAACACCACCATTTCGCTTTTATGACGGCTATCCTTGGTTACCAGAATTGGCTGGCCTTCGGCGGAGAACTCGATATCGGTTATCGTTTCGCGCAAAAAGGTGCCGCCACGGCGGCGTACTTCTTCGGCGAGAACTTTCACCATTCGTCCGGGATTGCGGATACCGCGCGATGTATTAAGAAAAACCCCATGCCGAAATAGAGGCGCGATATTGGGCTCTAAATCGCATACGTCGGATCCAGTAAGAATTTCGTAAGGGCAACTACCTGCATCCATCATGCGGCGCTCGAAAGCTCCTGCTTCAAAAGCCGCGTCCGTTTCATAAACTTTAAGTGCACCGTTATAGTGGATCAGCTCGGCGATATTACCCTCTTGGATTAACGTATCGTAGGCTGCCATCACGCGTGCGCCGAGTTTGGCCATTGCCAGGCAATTTTGTTCGACGCGTTCAGGCCGAGAATTGCCAAGAAAACCGATCAACCAGGGTAACAGTCTTGGAATAAAGGGCCAGCGCAGCACTAGCGGGCTTTCCGGATCCATCAGCATTTTGGGAATTTTTTTGATCAGCCCTGGCGTCGATGACGGCATAACCGAACTTTCATTGATTGCCCCAGAATTGCCATAGGACGCACCGCTACCGGGTTCGTTTGGATCGATGATTGTAACCTTGTGACCATCGCGGGCTAAAAAGAAAGCACACGAGATGCCGGCAATGCCCGCACCGATGACCGCAATGCGACGCGGCCGGAGCTCTGCCGAGTTTGGTTCATTGTATTTTTTATCTATTATCATCCGGGTCTCTTTTAATCAGCCGCTACCATATATGTTATAAGTGATTACAGCCAAGAGGATGCGAGGGAGGGAACATGAGCTTTGAGATACGTCCGTTGTCGGATGCGCTGGGCGCCGAGGTGATTGGGATAGACTTGACCCAGCCGATTGATGATGCTGTCTTTACAGTTTTACATAAGGCGCATCTCAATTATCAGGTTCTAGTGTTTCGCGAGCAGCAGTTAACTCCGCAACAGCAAATAGATTTTTCTGTCCGCTTCGGGCCGCTCGACAAGCATCCGTCCCAAGGCAAGGCCCATTTAGAAGGCTATCCGGATATATTGGTCGTTTCTACGAAGACCGAAAACGGTAAGGATGTAGGCATTCGTAATGCTGGTCCTGCCTGGCATTCGGATTTGGCTTATATGGAGCAACCAGCCTTGGGTTCCATGCTTTATGCGCTTGAGTTACCCGATAGTGGCGGCAATACTGGCTTCGCTAATATGTATGCGGCTTGTGAGGCGCTGCCTAAAGATTTGAGAGAGGCGGTAGAAAAAAGGCGGGCGCTTTTTTGTTCAACCCGCAACAAGGAATTGAAGGCATTACATCCAATTCTACGTACTCATCCGGAAACTGGTCGTAAATCGATTTTTGTGAACCCACAACTCACTCATCGCATTGACGACATGGCGGACGATGAAAGTGATGCGCTCCTAGCTGAGATTTATGATCATTGTCGCAAGCCCAATTTCATCTATTGGCATCGATGGCAGCCCGGTGACTTAACCTTTTGGGATAATCGCTGTGTACTCCACATTGCGGATCATAAACGTCTAGATGACCCCAACTATATCCGCCATATGCACCGAACGACGATTGCCGGCGATACGCCTTTTTGATGAGGAGACGTCGCTATTATACACTGATCGCTTCGGCTTCGGCCATAAAGCGTTGGTTTACTAAACTCACCGGCTTAAAAGCCATTCTTTCATTTGCTAAGGACAGTGAGATGCTGCGCTCGCTGGCCCGGATGGCTGCTGCAGTCAGTGTCCATTCAATTAGGTCGCGCTGGGCGACGCTACCTCCCATGCGAGAAAGGTTTGCTCTTACGTGTAACAGCAGATCGACTGTGTTCCCGTATGCACCTTTCACATATTGCGCCATCGCCTTTGCAATGGGCACTGCGACCTCCCCATAGGCTGCCGCTATTTCGCTACCGTCGTTTGCGGCTGTTTGCATTCCCGATAGTAGTGTCTCATATGCAGCCCAATCGTCAGCGCGGATAGCTGCCATGACCGCGTGGATCTCGCCAAACGGATTGCAGGCATCGGTTGATTGTTGCTGAAATAGCTCATGTTGGTGTGCCCATCGGTCGCCCGCGTCGCAGCCTAGGGTTTCTAGGCGCCACAGTAGGGCAGTTAAATTACAAAGCTGGAAGCCTACCGGTTGAGCTAAGGGAACGACATTTTCATCATAAATTTTAAGAGCCTCATTGGATTGTCCTAAATCAATATGAAATAAGGCCTTGTGCCACCAAATATGGGCGCAATTATTGTTTTTTGGGCCCGACCAGAATTCAAAGCGGTCATTCATCCAATCAATACCATCAGTTGCGCGGTCCGTCATTTCGAACACGTGGGATACGGTATGATGGGGCCAATAGCCGTAGGGCTCTAAAATCGCGGCTTCTCTTGCAATATCTTCGGCGCGGGCATAATCACCAGATTCCTCAAGTCCAAAGCCGAAAAACGATAAAATTATCCCGTAGTTCTTTTGCTCTTTCGACCAGAAGGGAAGGGAGCGGGCGGCGCGTCCGGCACTACGATGAAAACGGCCTAAGTAGCTGTCTAGTCGCATCGCACACTGGTGTGCCGCGAGGTCTTGGGGATATTCCATTAAGAGCCTATCCAAGACCGCTACTGCGGACGGCCACTGCCGTTTGGAGGCGAGTTGCAGAGCTTCGAGATGGCCTTTTTCACGATCATTCCAACCATCGGTGCAGACAGTAGCCAGCTGCGGCCCTAATTCAGCTATGATGGCAGAATTATTAGACAGTAAGCGAAGCCATAACTGCAAAAGCTTCGCCATTGTGCAGTTCGGCGCATGCTCTAGCGATGCACTGAGGTGTGCATTCGCATCACCGTAGCCAAGAGTAAAAGCGCGGATAGCCTTATCAATGTGTTCGGCCGCTTTGGCGTTTGAGTGCGATAGTTTGTAACCTTGTGCATCCATAACTGTTCGCTCTCGCTAAGAAAGTGGCCATAATCGTGTGGTCATGAAAAGAAGGCAAGGGGGAGACTGAAACAATATGAATGCGCGGGCGAAAGGGCAATGGATAGACTTCGACACATAAGGACGGAAAATATGAATTTTAGCATTCGCCCCTTATCTAATGTCCTAGGGGCCGAGATAGTCGGTCTCGATTTATCTGTACCTTTGAGCAATGAGACTTTCGAAAAGGTACGTAGGGCCCATTTGAAATTTTTGGTCATCGTATTCCGAAAGCAAAATCTCTCGCCGCAGGGTCAAACAGATTTCGCTAAACGATTTGGACCACTCATTGAATATTCCCTGAGCCAAGCAGCTGTGCCGGGACATCCATTCGTGACTATGATCTCAACCAAACGCGAGAAAGGTGAATTTATTGGCGTGCCTGATGCTGGTCCCATGTGGCATTCTGATCATTGTTATCGAGCCCGGCCGGCGCTTGGCACAATGCTTCACGCGCTTGAACTCCCGGATAATGGCGGTGACACCTCTTTTGCTAATCTCTACAAAGCCTATCAAACGCTGCCGGACGACTTGCGGCAAGTGGTTGAGGGACGGTTAGGGGTTTTTATGAATAGCCGTCTTCAAAGCAAAAAATCAATGGCGGAAAAATTATTGGAAGCGCAACGTCATCCTCTCATCCGAACCCATCCCGAAAGCGGACTTAAGTCAGTATTTGTAAGTCCTCAGCAAACGGTCGCCGTCGAGGGTTTGTCCCAGGAAGAGGGCCAAGAGGTTTTGGAGCGTCTATTTACACATTGCTTTCAGGATAAATTCGTTTATGTCCATCAATGGCTACCCGGCGATTTAATTTTTTGGGATAATCGGTGTACGGCGCACAAGGCTGATCTCTCTCGCATAGATGACTCAACTTATGTTCGTCACTTGCACCGGACCATGATCGAGGGTGATCAGCCGTTTTAGGTCAGCGTGACGCTATTGAAGCGGTTGCTGTTACCAAGAAACACCTTGTAATCACAATTATTAATTTAGGAAAGCTTTCAACTTGACACTGAGGAATTTGAATTACTATAAGATGTTATAATATAACGTTTTGGATGGGCTCTGTTGTTAGTTTCGCCGGTCTGTTAAGATAAAAAAGGGGTAGTCATGTCCAGGTTTCGGTCGCCGATTGCGGCGGCGGTTTTAATGGTTTTTGCAAGTTTTTCAGTTAATGCTGCTAGCGGACCCTCGGTCGCTGTAAGTATTTTGCCTCTGCATTCGTTGGTGTCTTCTGTGATGGCTGGGGTTAGCGAGCCGACTCTACTGATACCGCGCCAGGTGTCTCCGCATCGCTATAGTTTACGTCCTTCGCAGGTTCGAGCTATCTCAAAGGCCGATATTGTGTTTTGGACTGAGCCAACGTTTCTACCTTATCTTTCAAAGGCCGCTCGGGGGAGTAAGGCAAAGTTAGTATCGCTTGGAAAGTTTTCGGGCGTTACACGCTATAAGGCCCGTGAGGGTGGTGTATGGGAAGGTCATGATCACAGCGATCACGGTAAAGGTCATGATAAACATGGCGATCACAGCGATCACGGTAAAGGTCATGATAAACATGGCGATCACAGCGATCACGGTAAAGGTCATGATAAACATGGCACTCATGGCGATATAGAGAGTCATATGGATCAGCATACTTGGCTCGACCCTCTTAATGCGCTGGCTATGGCGGAAGGAATAGTGCGTACGCTTATTTCTGTCGATCCGGCTAATGCGTCGCGCTATAAATCAAATGGCGCTTACCTCAGGAAGACCCTGACCGCCCTGGTAAAACGAATTGACGGTGAAGTTTCTTTGGTTAGGGGCAAATCCTTCATCGTTTTCCATGATGCATATCAGTATTTTGAAAAGCGCTTCAAAATTCCTGCATCTGGTTCAGTGCTTGCTCATAGCGGTCAAGCGCCAAGTGCCAAAAGGCTCTATCAAATCCGAAAGAAGATTCTTAGCAAGAACACGGTTTGCGTATTCCGTGAACCGCAATTTGATTCGAAACTAGCGAAAAGCCTGGTTGATGGAACAGGCGCTAAAATTGGAACTATAGATCCTATTGGTGTATCTCTAAAGCCGGGTCCGAGTGCCTACCCGTTGTTAATTCAAAATTTAGCCTCTTCGTTGGTTGACTGCCTTAAAGCTGGATAAAGTTCGCCAGAGTTTATTGAAGAATAGTAACTTGGTTTTTTTGTTACGTTATAACGTAAGAATTGGAGAAAATAGATGAGACCTTTTAATCGACTTATCATAAGTGTGGCTGCGGTATTTTTGCTTGCTTCAGCTTCTCTTCCTTCAAAGGCAGATTCACTAGATAAGCGTGTAAAGCTACTTGAGGCAACCTTGCAGGATCTATTGGAACGCGATCAAAAGAAAGATCGCGAGATTGCTCGTTTGCGTAGCTTAGTGAAAGGTGAGCCAGCCGCTGGTGGCCATAGCAAACATGGCCACGAAAGTGGTCACAAAGGTCATGGACATGGACATGGACAAAAAAAATCGAGTGATCCGCATCATGATGATGGCGCAGTTTTTTCCACGACCATACAGGGGCGTAAAACATCGCTTGATTGGATAGGTGTAAGCATCAATGCAGCAGGTGGTCATAGCTCTGAGCCAAGCGGGGTATCGCAGAATTTACAGGGTGGTGGCCACGATCCAAAAGCGACCGGATTTAGGCTCCAAAGCGCTGATTTCTCAATGACAGGGAGCGTCGAGCGCGCTTTTGATGGGGAACTCCACATCGCTTACGTCATCAATCAGCTCACCGGTGCGACAGGTGTTGAACTGGAAGAGGCGTTTTTGCGTACCAACTTTTTGCCTTACGGGTTCGATATTGAAGCCGGGCAAATGTTCACAGAATTCGGTATTCATAACCCGATGCACCTGCATGAATGGGCGTGGATAGATCAACCGGTAATCAATTCTAGAATGTTTGGTGGAGATGGCATGCGTCAAACTGGTGTACGGATTGGTTGGCTGGCGCCGAAGTTAGGAGCACTCCAGCCTCATATCCATGTTGGCGCGCAAAATCCGACTGGAGAAACCATGAAGAGCTTCCTTGGTAGCGATGAAGCACTGAGCGAACGCGCTCGTCGGAAAGGCAACGTCAACGGAATAAATGATCTGGTATATCTTGTTCGTATGGACAATCGTCTCAGTCTTGGTAAAGAGACTATGGTTCGTGCTGGTTTCTCTGCCCTGTTCGGTCCGAATGCGACGGGATCTACGGGTGATACTCAAATTTACGGTGCCGATCTCACGTTAGAGCATGCTTTATCCAAGCAATGGTCTGCGCGTTGGAGTAATGAATTTATGTATCGCACCTATAAGGCCCAAAATGATCTTGTCGGTGATACGCCATCGGATACGCTTGTTGATCACGGATTTTACTCTCAAGTGGCTTTGGACTATGCGGATAAATATTGGATTGGTTTCCGCTATGAAAGGGCAAATGGTAGCGGAGACGAACCAGCTCGGGAGGCAAGTTCGGACTTGGATTTACGACAGCGTTTTTCGCCTATCGTGGGATGGCAATTCGCACCAGGTGCGCAGCTCCGCTTACAATATAACTACGATAAAGCTGATCATTTGAATGCGATTGATGGTAAGGAAGATCCCACCGCTCATGCTTTTTGGGCCGGGCTTGGGTGGACTTTTGGTGCGGGCAAGGCACATGATCACAAACACTAGAAGGGCGGGAAAGAGCCTCCGCTTTTTGCTTTAAGGCTGGTTAATTGGGAGTGGCACGGGTTTAGTTTTGCTGACAATGCTAGTCAGCGCCAAGCTGAGCTTTGCCACACCATAAACCGGGGTCTGCAGGCTGTTGACCTTCAATTGTAAAATAAGTGTGCTTCATCGCAATGACGGCGTAGTTAGGAAAAATCTACGCGAGAACGTCCAGTTGTGGCTGAGCTCTAGAGACTGCGATCAAGGCCTCTAACGACCGCGCAAGGGAAAGCCTTTGACTAGCCTTCCGCTTGCCCCTACGCGAGGTCAGCTTAAGGGGCATAAATTTGATGCAGCAAAGTATCAAACCAAATACAAAGGCTCTAAAAGGAGCAGGTTTGATGAACGTTGAATACGACCCCAAAGCTGAGTACGAAATTAAGATTTGGGAGGAAGATTTCCGAGAAGTAGCCACCCGCATTCTTATGGCGCGGTTTTATCAACCTGTCGGTGAGGGACCCTTTCCGGTATTGCTGGATCTGCATGGAGGAGCGTGGACCTTTAAGGACCGTATGGCTAATAAGGTGATGGCAGAGGTCATCGCGCGTAGTGGGATTTTGACCGTATCAGTCGATCTGCGGTTGGGCGGAGAAGCACCGTACCCCGCATCGGTTCAAGATGCTAATTACGCCATTCGTTGGCTGAAAATGAAAGCCCCTGGGTTGAATGCCGACCCCTCTACCATTGGCCTGCTCGGTAGTTCCAGTGGTGGTCATGTGAGTATGTTGCTGGGTATGCGCCCCAATGATCCGCGATATAATAAGATAGCGTTGGCCGGCCACTCAGACATTAACGCGCGCATTAACTATGTGGCAGCGCGCTCCCCGATTAGTGATCCTTTGGCTCGGTACAACAATGCCGTTGCCAAGAAAAACCAGGAAATGGTGGATCGCCATCATGTCTATTTCAATCCCTTCAGCGATATCGAAGAGGGTAACCCGCAGATGATTTTAGATCGCAAGGAGCCGGTCGATTTGGTGCCGATTCTGGTCATGCAGGGCGGGCTTGATGATAATGTACTACCCGCGTTTCAGGTGAAGTTTGGTGAATCCTACCGTGCAGCAGGAGGGGATTGCAAAGTCGAAGTTTTCGAGGATTGTGGCCATTTATGGGTGCTTGAAGCAGGTCCGGATACGGATCGTGCTCACGATATGGTTAAAGACTTCATCGCAAGTCAGTTGAGTGCGTTGCAGTAAGGCATGTAGAGGCGCATTAATTCCATTTTTGTCGCAACCGAAGAACAATTGAACCTTGCAAGCATAATGTTGCGGCAGTATGGGCGTTTAGGACTGTACGTGATATCTCACTGGCCTGCGGTGTGAGTAAGATTGGGCCAGGCTGTCACGCGTCGGCCGGCGGAATACGAAACTCGCCATTGGGCGGTGGGATTACAGCGCGTTCAGCAGATGGTTCCACCTGCGGTACCCAGTCATAGGGTACGCGGTATCCCCGGAAGACATCGCTAAAGAACAAGTCTTCGCGACCCAGCAGATTATGTGGACTGATATATTCCCAAACAATCTCACACTTTGGTGTAACCTCGATGATCCGACCGTGACGCGATTCTGTAATTAGCGTGTTGCCATTAGGTAATCGCTGGGCGCCGCTTTCGTAGCGGCTGTAGAAGCGCGATTCTTCTCCTTCCCAGAATCCCTGATCCAGTGCGGTAAACTGCCAAACGACTTCTAGCGTAAGAGGATCTAATTCCAACACTCGTGAATGATCGCGTAGTGAATTCCAAGTACCATCCGGCGCGCCGGGATTTGGCGCGCCATAGCCGGCAGCACCGCCATTATCGAAAACCATTATATTACCAGCGCCAGGTAGGCCCTGAGGGATCATGTGCGCGTGGTGCGGCCCGATGATGCATTCAAGTGTTTTCAGTGCTGGGTCGCGGTCGTAATAAGGTCCCATCTGCCAGACGATGTCACCGGTCTTTTTCGAGATGATATAAATCATAGTCGCACGATCGTCTGTGATGATGTTGTCTGGGTGGAAGCGCTCATCGCCGGCGTCATACCACTTGTTTGGGCCTACATAAGAGCATGTGTTCTGAAAGACGCCATTTTGGTTGCGGCAACGACGCATGATTGCGTTTTTGGCTTCGTCGCTCCAGCCAAACTGTTCAAAATTTTCCGCAGGCATCCAGTCCCAGACAATTTTGCCTTCCCAGGTAACCTCAACCATTCGAGTTGCGCGAGGCAGAAAGTCACGGGTGATTTTTGGCCATTTGCCCGTACGGTAGCTCAGGAAGAGCGTCTTGCCGCATTCGACCTTCGGTTCCTGGCCAGGGACGTAATAGCCGACGGGACACCCCTCGCGCACTACGTCGTGGTTTTGTCGGGCTACCCAATATTTTTTTCCACCATATTCCATCTCATCGGCCTTACTGAATGACCATTCGACCTCGCCGTCCCAGTTCTCCTGAACCAGGTCGTCTGCGCCGTACAGGTGATCGTAATGTTGGGTCACCCGGCCAGTCTGGCCGCCAAGGATATGCCCGCCTGGCATCAGATTGACCATAAAATTAGTAAATTTAGGCCAGGTTCGAAGCTCGCTACCGTTCATATCTATTAACACCGCGCCAACGCCTTCCTTTTTGGAAGGATATATCGTAAAGCCGTTGAAGCATTTTTCCGGATGGTAGATGGTGGTGCCTGTGGGAAATACGGTGTGCATTGCGGAGTGCCCCTGTTACTTTAGAAGGTTGGTATACAGCATAATTCAACCGACTTAGCCAACTTATATGGGGAAGCGAAGTGCCCGAGGAGCTAGTTATTATTGCGCACTGTTTATTATCTGCGGCTACTTCATGCCTCTGGTAGCGTAATATGTTTCTATCGCCTATTTCATCAGCTGTGTGCTTGAACCGATTATTGCTTCGCGCTTTTCTAAATTGCAAATCTCATAGCCTTCCGACCATTGGCCGAATAAAAATGGCCGTGGAAGTTACTCCACGGCCAAATTCAAGAATGAAGGCGATTTATCTAGAATCAAACGTATAATTTAGACACTGTAATACATGTCGAACTCGACCGGATGAGGATGCTGTTCGAAACGCAGGACCTCTTCTTCGCGGAGCTCTATATAGCCGTCGATTTGATCGTCGGACATGACATCGCCGGTTGTAAGAAAGGCGCGATCTTCGTCGAGAGAAGTAATGGCTTCCCGCAGTGAGCCACAAACTGTAGGCACGCCTTCCAGCTCTTCGGGCGGCAAATCATAGAGATCTTTGTCCATCGGATCGCCTGGATCTATTTTATTCTGAATACCGTCAAGGCCGGCCATTAACATCGCCGTAAAGGCGAGATACGGATTGGCGGATGCGTCGGGGAATCGTACTTCCACACGTTTGCCCTTTGGGTTACCGACAAACGGTATACGGCAAGAGGCCGACCGATTACGCGACGAATAGGCAAGTAATACCGGTGCTTCAAAGCCTGGGACTAATCGTTTGTAGCTGTTTGTGGTTGGGTTGGTGAAGGCATTGATGGCCTTGGCGTGCTTAATAATACCACCAATATAGTGAAGTGCTGTATCAGATAAATCTGCGTAACCGTTTCCGGCGAACAGAGTGTCGCCGTCTTTCCAGACCGACTGGTGACAGTGCATGCCCGAGCCGTTATCACCAACGACGGGTTTGGGCATGAAGGTTGCCGTTTTACCGTTCTCATGGGCCACCATATGGACTACCCACTTGTAAAGTTGGATATTATCCGCTGTGCGTAGCAGCGTGTTGAAAAGAATACCAAGTTCGTGCTGAGAGGGTGCCACTTCATGATGATGCTTTTCCATGCCGACGCCCATTTCAACCAAGGTAGAGACCATTTGGGCGCGTAGATCAGTGTTATTATCCACGGGTGGCACTGGGAAGTAGCCTCCTTTCGGCGCCGGACGATGGCCGATATTGCCTTCAAACAACTCCGCACCCGAATTGTAAGGGCCTTCGTTTTCGTCGAGTGCGTAGAAGGTATTATTTTGCTCGGTAGAAAACCGAACATCATCAAAGCAAAAGAACTCCGGTTCTGGTCCAAAATAGCAGGTGTCACCGATGCCAGTAGATTTGAGATAGTTCTCAGCCCGCTCGGCAGTTGCCCGTGGGCATCGACCGTAGAGCTGACCCGTAGACGGTTCAGTCACCGAGCAAAATAGAATTAACTGGGGTTGCTGAGTGAATGGGTCCATAGTAGCGGTCGAAAGATCTGGCTTCAAATTCATATCTGACTCATTGATGGCTTTCCAACCAGAAATTGATGAGCCGTCAAACATGATGCCGTTGGTTAATAAGTCAGCGTCAACAGTGGATACATGTTGGGCGGTGTGTTGCCACTTGCCGCGCGGATCAGTGAACCGAAAATCAACGTACTGCACGTCGTTTTCCTGTATCATTTTTAGTACATTATCTATGTCGGACATGGCTTTAAAGAATCCCCTCCGGTTTAAATTCAGATTTACGATGTGACCTCACGCGCTTAAACAACGCTGAGACCAGGATTAATATTATATTTTGGTAAACCGCTTCGCGTCTGTATCCTACTCCTATATTGCGTCACTGCCGCGTTCACCTGTTCGAATGCGGATCGCTTCGTCGATCGTGGAAACGAAGATTTTTCCGTCGCCAATCCGCCCGGTCTCTGCTGCTGCTTTAATCGCCTCAATAGCTTGATCCACATTGTTTTCCTCGAGCACTACCTCCAGCTTCACCTTCGGCAGAAAATCGACGACATATTCGGCGCCGCGATAGAGCTCCGTATGGCCTTTTTGGCGACCGAACCCTTTCGCTTCTAAAACGGTGATTCCTTGAATCCCGATTTCTTGAAGTGCTTCTTTCACTTCATCTAGCTTAAATGGTTTGATAATAGCTTCGATTTTTCTCATTACCTACTTAGTAAGGTCGATTTTGATCGACTTTCTCTCCCATAAGGCCCGCTGCAATAATTTTAAGACGATAAGCGGATGTGTAAACGTAATAGCATCTTACGTGCCAATAACTAACTTATTGAAAAATAATAAATCTCAGGATCTTTACATTAAAATTATCCAATCTAATCTGTTCAACGTGCCGATTTTTTAGGCAGTTGTCTAGGATTTAAGCGATGGAATTTGAGCTTGGGTAATGTCTTTTTTATGTCTTAATGAGTTAAAGAGTTATCTTTCTTTACATCTCTTAGGGATAAACACCTTGAAGAGGGTTAGAAGATTTCTAAACGGTAGAGTTGGTAGTAATTGGCTTTACAGTTCAAATTCTAGTCGGTCCGTCACTCTATTGAGAAGCAGGGCGGTCTTTCTGTTCTTTCGGTTGTATCCCTCTTGTTGGCCGCACCCAATACCAGCGGAGCTTCGTTATCGGACGGTTTATAGTCAACCCAATGGGTGTGAATTATACTAATTGCATTATTTTAATCTTAATAAATAATTTAAGAAAATAATTTAAATAGTTGTTATACAGTCTCTAATTCTTGACATTGCCTCTACAATTTTTTCTTTCGAGTTTGCGTAAGAGAAGCGGATGTAGCCCTCACCATTATCGCCGAACGCGGTGCCAGCAACAGTAGCAACGCTAGCTTCTTCTAGAAGTTTGTTTTGTAGAGCTTGGGCGTTCAATCCGGTGCCCTCGATGTTTGGAAAGGTATAGAATGCACCGCCAGGGTCAACACAACGGAAGCCTTCTATCTGGTTGAGCTCTTTTACGATGACTTTGCGGCGCTCATCGAAAGCGGTAACCATATCAATGACCGCATCTTGCGGACCTTGTAAAGCGGCAATACCTGCGAACTGGGTTGGCGCGTTGACGCAGGAATGACAGTTTATAGCAAGGCGAGTCGCTAGCGGGGCTAGTTCCTTCGGCCAGACCGCGCATCCCAAACGCCAACCGGTCATAGCGTAGGTCTTTGACCAGCCGTCTAAAACGATCAATCGGTCGCGAATTTCCGGATAATTGAGTAAGGTTACATGCTCGCGGCCCTCATAGAGCATTTGGCTATAGATCTCATCAGATAAAATTGCCACGTTGGGCCAGTTAGCGAGGCCGTCTATAAGCTTTTCGAACTCTTGCTTCGGTACGGCGCCACCGCAGGGGTTTGCGGGGCTATTTAAGATGATAAGCCGGGTTTTATTATTGATCTGGCCGAGAACTTCTTCGGCAGAGAAAGCGAATTCGTTTTCTTCGCGCAATACGATAGGTATGGGTCTAGCTCCAGAATATTCGATTACTGAACGGTAAATCGGAAAACCTGGATCGGGGTAGAGAATTTCTGTGCCGGGTTCGCCGAACATGAGTATGCAAAAAAACATTGTAGGCTTGCCGCCAGGCTGCACGACTACACACTCTGGATTCACTTCCGCACCATGACGCCGATGAAAGTCGGCAGCGACTGCCTCGCGTAAGGGCAGTATGCCGTTGGCCGGTGTATAGCCGTGATGGCCGTCATGTAGAGCCTTGATAGCAGCTTCGACGATGTGGTCGGGTGTTTTGAAGTCTGGTTGGCCAATACCAAGATTGATAATTGGTTTTCCCTGGGCCTCCAAAGCCGCTGCACGGGCCAGCACCTCGAACGCAGACTCCGTTCCGAGCCGCGTTAGATTCTCGGCGAGTTTCATTTCTGTTTCCTTTCAGAACGCCGGTTTAGTCAAATTCCCAGATGTGGCGCATTTACTTTATCGCGTTTGGGTTGATCGGCGAGCCAGTTCCTTTGGTGATGTTTAAGGGCGGGGCGCAGAAGAAGAACTCATAGACCTTGTCTTGAGCGCAATCATCCGCCAGCTCCTTCACATAGAAAATTTCGCCATGGGTGACACCAAGAGCAGGTATAGAAACCCAATGGAAAGGTTGATTGGCTTCATCGGTTTCGTTCGGGCGCACTTCGATACCCCAGGTGTCAGTGCAGATGGCAGCAATTTCTTTTTCGAAAATCCAATCGCAGCTTTCGAACGCAAGACCTGGTGCATCGCCGCCTGCGTAGCCTCCCCAATCTTTATCTTTGAGCCGCTGTTCCATCTGGCCCGTACGCACGATAACGAAGTCTCCGCGGCGTACTTCGACTCCCTGAGTTTTTGCAGTGTCGTCCATATCTGCATTGGTAATGGCGTAGCCGTCCTCCAAGTAATCCACACCTTTATGACGCGCGACGTCAAGAAGTACGCCGCGCCCTACCATACGGTCGCGAAACTTCTCGATGCCGCATTTATGTGCACCGAAGCTATCCACCAAGGAAGCGTCGTAGCCGTTCCACATTTTGTCTTCAAGGAACACATGTGCAAGAGCGTCCCATTGGGTCGCTGTCTGGGTTGGTAAGTTTATTGCGTCATCCGCATAGCGGAGGTTATTGGGTAATTGGTCTTGGTTGCCAGCAAGTGCATCGGTACCGGTTGCCAGCATGGTGTGGATCGGGTTCCAACGTTGACCAAATAACCCGCGCTGCGGGCCATCGCTATCGAGGGCCAAACCGAGAGCGAATACTTTGCCTTTGCGGACAAGGCTGGCCGCAGCCACGATATCTTCGGGTTCAATGAAATTAGTGGCACCGTATTCGTCGTCTGGTCCCCATTTGCCCCAACGGCTTAACTCTTTACCTTTCGCAATAACATCTTCTTTGGTGAATTTGCCACCCATCTTCTTCCTCCTTTTGTTGATGGGGATTTATTCCCCGAATTTGAAATTATACTGGCGAGGAGGATGGGGGCTGTCAACGCGCAACCTTTGACAGGGTCGCGAAGAGGATCGAAATAGTGATCAAATTGGTTTTTTTTAACTTTAAGTTCATTGCTGATTGCGATCATATTGAGTTTTATAATGCTACCGAATTTTAAGATTCCGAATTCGGTTAAGCCTCTGCTTAATAATGTATTTTTGGTGTTTCTGGTGAAAATTAGCCAAATGTCGAAGATTAAAAAATAATTGATAGTTATCAGTGGACGTAACCGAACTACCCAATCAAGTGTGCGACGAAGTTGAAAAGGGAGAAGTGAACCATGGATAAATACGAAGATTTTTCTGCACGTGAGTGCCTTGTGCCTTTAGTGGAGATCAACGATTTCTCACCGGCCTTCGCTAAGCTTGCAGAACGCTCTATTCAGAAATATGGTCGCGTCTCAAATAGTGCCCGAGCTATGGCTAATTCCGATGATCTCGCGGTGGCCGCACGAAGTTTTTTATCGGACATATGGACTGGTGGATCCTTAGGCTTAGAACTTGCCTATTTGGTGCGACTAATCGTCTCCAACCTCAACTCATGTGTCTATTGCTCGACACATCAAATTAAAGCGCTAGTAAAAATGGGCATAGACGAGGAGAAAATCCAAAATATTCACGACTTCCGGGCTCATCCAGCCTTTAGTGCACGCGAGCGTTTAGCGCTAGAATATGGGGCGGCATTGACCCAAGATTCGGCCAACATTTCTGATAAGATTGCAGCAGGATTGGTGGCTGAATTCTCCCCCGAGGAGCGTGTCGAGCTTACTATTATCGCTGCTGGCATGGGCATGTTGAACCGTATTAATGACGGCCTGCGTGTGCCTATAGAAGATGCTTCAAAAGATACCGCCGAAGCTGTAGCGGCCTCGTTTGAAGGGTGACGTCAACGCTACAAGAGGGGCTAACCTTGCTGGAATTTATAACCTTCTCTGAGATGTTTCTTCATTATGCGGTTGCCTGCATATAAGCATACATAAATGTTCCGATGAGAGATCTCATTCCGAGTTATTATTGTCAGTAGAATTTCATTGTCTTGGGTTATTGCTAAAGGAGCAGATTTTGCGGTCAGGGAGTGCTTGGAGTGGCCTTAATTATAAAGAAGGGTTGTATGAGTTCGTGATAGTAGATTCCTTGACGGAACTGAATGACGGCTTTAAGTAAGCATTTTGCTCCTGTGGTGGCTGTAGCTCAGCTGGTTAGAGCATCGGATTGTGATTCCGAGGGTCGTGGGTTCAAATCCCATCAGCCACCCCACCAATAACCAGAATTTAAGTAGTAAAAATGTCGGTCTTCCACCGCTTTTCCGGTAGTTTCCCTGTTTTTGTGTTACAATTATGATGCTGCAAATTCCATAGAAAATTTGTCAGATTAATTGTTCCGTTCAGCCCAAGTGGGCTTTAAACGCCGACCCAGCGGCTTAACGGTTTCGGGGCAAGAAAGGTATTCTCAAAACCGCCCGGAAGTATTGATTATAAGAACTAAACTTTAAAATTTAAAAACGTTAAACCGTTAACCGGAAAACGGGCCTTTCATGCGTGGCTTCGGCTTATTAACGGTCAGATGCGGGTAATGCGCCTCCATTCGTTTGATAAATTCGGCTAATTTATCCGACTGGTCCGTTTGTCCGAAGGTTTTAAGTTGGCCTCGTCTTACTGTAAGACGCTGATAGAGGGTTGGTAACCAGCGCTCAGTCCTCTTTTTGTCGCTGACGACGTTGTAGATCATTGCAAAACCGACCAGAAACGAAGCAATACCGAAGATATAGGTGTCAGATCCTCGGGTTAGGCTATCATAATAGGTGAGACCAACGGCGGTTGAGAAAGAAATAAGTTTAAGCGGACCGCCAAAGGGCGAGACCATGAAAGGCACACAATCTCGTGCGCCGTCTTTCCAAATGTCTAGCGCAATTTCGGTAAGTCGCATGCTGAGTGTTATGAAATATCCGAAGCACATGCCTAGCAAGAAAATCACCAAGAATATCCCATACCTATCGGTATAAGACAGCAAATCCGCCATAATGCCTCTCCCTCGTACGCTTGTCATTTGGGCGGCAGCATCATGGGCCGGACAGAGCGGCCAAGGCAACCAGAAATCTTAGGTTTATCGGTTTCTTCTGAGAATGACTTTAAGCCTCGGAGAACCGCCATGCTTGGCTCCATGACATATCACTGAAGCGTTAACTGTAGAACTTTGCCGTCAAACATTTACGGTATGAGTGCTATAATTTTATATATGACAATCTCTGGTACTGTATTGGGAATATTTAAATTATAGATGGAGCGAAATTAGGCCCTTGCATAAGGTTATCTTGAAGGGCACAAGACCATTTGGAAGGCATAGCAGAGCCAGAGTTTTAGCTCAGGCGCCAGCGATACGTTAGAACTGCGCAGTAGAACGGAAAACAAAGTCTTTACTTGGGAGATGACCATGAAACACAAAATTGAAAATCTTACCGTCAATGAAAGTCCGATGGAACTCTTTACCTATTTGCCGGACGGTGATGGTCCTCATCCGGGGCTTGTGGTAGCGATGCATATCCCGATTGGTCATACGGGAATTGAGAATGATAAGTTTACCTTGGATGTGTGTGAACGCTATGCGGCGGCAGGTTATGCGGTCGCGTGCCCATTTATATTCCATTATTGGCCGAAAGAAGAAGAAATGCAGGTCAAGCGCGATGAGTTCCGCGATGACTGGGTAACGGCTGATTGTCAGGCCGCCTTTGATTGGCTTGCCGTCCATAATAATGTTAACGCTGATAAAATCGGCATTGTAGGACATTGTTGGGGGGGGCGTGTGGCCTGGGTCAGCGCGGTAAATAATCCAAAATATGCTGCCTGCACGATTTTCTATGGCGGCCGTATTAAAGCTGCTATGGGACCGAACACACCGCCACCGATCGAGCTTGCCGCTCAAATGCCTTGTCCGGTTTTAGGTTGCTTTGGCAACGAAGATCAAGGCCCATCGCCTGAAGATGTTGCCGATTATTCTCAAGCGCTGACCGCCGCTGGCATTGAGCATGAATTCCATGGCTATGATGGCGCCGGCCATGGTTTCCAAGATAAATATGCCGAGGACCGTTACAACGCAGAGGCTTGCGAAGATGCCTGGGTTAAAGCAACCGCCTTCTTTGATAGACACTTGAAATAGGGCATTCTGCTTCTTCCGAAACTTTTAAATATTGCAACCGTCCCACGCGAATTCATCGCTGGGGCGGTTTTTAATGCTTACACATTAATTGAGTAAGAGTTTTCATGCGTCGAGCAAAAATCATTTATTAAAAAGCCGTAGTATATGCCAAGTCTCTGTTTACTCAAAATTAGCGGTTGTCCTAAGGATTATGAATCACTAACTCAGTTCGTTCGCGGTCTTCCACGACGCGCTCGGCGACATCGGCGAAAACTTTGTAATGCGGATAGGTGCGATGTGTCGCGTGACCCTCTTTGTTGTCATAGACTTCTAGGAAGTAGACGGTATTCGGCTCGTCTTCCTTGGTCATGACGCGGAAATGTTGGCAGGCGGGCTCATCTTCCATGGAATGTTTAGCGTCATACATAGAGGCTTCCATGAATTCGTCCATGCAGCCTTCCTTAATAGTGAATTTGATCCAAATTGCGTGTGCGGACATTGCCGAAACTCCCGGTGGTTGATTCTACTGCTTCAAAGCTAGAGAAGAAATTAGCGAATTTATAAGCAGTCGGTAAGGGTCTTAATTTTTTACCAATGCCGGAAAGAATATTGCGAGCCCTTAAAACGCAAAGCGATGAGAAAAACTTGGCTGTTCTATAAGGTTGTAGATGCTTTCATAGGGTATTTAAGCAATTGAACAGTTAAGAGCGGCCAAAGGCAGTGGATGCTGTTAGTTGCGTTGCCTCAAACGAAGGTTGGTCGGAGAACGAGTTTAAAATTATAGCAAGACGTGATTACGCGAGATGGATCAGGGTACTTGGTATAGTGTCAAGCAGCTGGACATCGCCTATCGTCCCAGCGTTGCTTTGAAAGAAGTCAGACGATCCGTCTGAGTTGCAAACAACTGGCGGGAGGATGGAATTTAAAGTTCTGGCGATTGCTTTCGGGTAACGATGCCTATCTTGCTACAGTCGTGTGCGAGGATTAACCTATTTATTAATTCTAAAATATTAAAAAGGGGAGAAATGCAATGGCTGTCGTGGAAACTGACGTCCAAGACCAAACTATGTTGATCCGGTTGAACCGCCCTGAGCGGATGAATGCGCTTGGGTTCGAATTACGGACGTTAATGGCTGAAGCCTGGATTAAGTTCGAAGAAAGCAAAGACCTGGAAGTGGCTATTATCACCGGCACGGGTAAGGGCTTTTGTGCAGGCGAGGACATGAAAGAAGCGCTCGAACGCGGTGCGCCAGGTAGTCAAAGTAAACCGGTCGCAGATCCTTTGAAGGAAGGAAAAGTTACGAAACCGGTTATTGCAGCGGTGAATGGTTTTGCCATGGGCGGTGGTTTTATGTTGGTTGAACGTACCGACCTTCGGGTCTCTGTTCCAAGCGCAATGTTTGAGGTATCTGAAGCTAAGCGTTGGCTATTGGGTGGTTGTAACCATGCCTTCTGGGCAAACTTGCCTCATCCAGTGGCCACTGAAATGTCATTTGGCTTCCGATTTACTGCTGAACGGCTTTATCAGATGGGCTTTATTAATCGACTTGTTGAGCCAGACCAATTGCTGCCGGAAGCCTTTTCTATGGCCGACCATTTGCTGTCGCTACCGCCTGCATCTCGCTGTAACACCCTATATATGACACGTCAAATGCGTCCTAAAATGGACCCAGATTTTGAGAAACTTGCAGAGGCACTTCATGAGCATGGAGATAAGGAGGATCTAATGGAATCCCGTCGTGCTTTTAAGGAAAAACGGAAGCCAAATTTCAATGGCTGGGTGAATCCCGAAGATCGTTATAATGCGCCGACATTAGAGTCTGTGACCGGTAAAAATTGATGGTAGCTATGTGAGAGGTAAAATGGAGGATTTTGATGGAATTTACTATTAATCCCTTGTCGGGTGCATTGGGCGCTGAGATTACCGGTACAAATTTAAATGACCCGGAAGAAGGTATTATTGATGCCATTAAAGATGCTGTGCATGAGTATTTAGTTGTGGTTATTCGTAATCAAAGCATGACGCCAGCCCAATATGCGACTGCGGCCAGTCGTTTTGGTACCATGGCCGAACAGCATATGTCGGACCTAATGATGAAGGATCAGCCTCGTATTTGCAGGCTCGACAGTTCGATTGTTCCGTTAGATGAGAATGGCAAGCCAAAACTAATAGGGTCGGGTAATTGGCATACGGATCACACCAATTTTAAACGCCCACCCAAGTACACCATACTCTATGCGGAAAAGCTTCCCAGCAAAGGCGGGGATACCGGTTTTGCAAATATGCAGAAGGCTTTTGAATCCCTGCCCGAAGATGAGCAGGCGAAATTGGTACAATTGAAAACCGCGAATGCGCTAGTTGGTAAGCCCGCGCATACTACCGACGAAGATATGGAGAAATATGGTACTCCAAAAATCCATCCCTTCATCCGTACTCATCCGGCGACGGGGAAAAAAGCCATTTACTGTCATCCTCAGAAAGTCGCTTATATCGAGGGAATGGATCGTGAGACCAGTCTGGACTTGATTGCCGATTTGCAGGCGCGCACCATTAACTCTAATACCATGTATCGCCATAAATGGCAGCCGGGTGACATGTTAATTTGTGATAACCGAGGCGCTATGCACCGAGCCTTCCATGATTATGACCATACCGAAGGGCGTATCATGCACCGCATTCTCATTGAAGGTGAAGTGCCCGTCTAGGCAAATGCCGCCTGCAAATAATTAGTGGAATTACGTAGGGAGGAGACGTGATGCCTTTTTGTGAGCGTGATAATGCAAAAATTTATTTCGAGGAATATGGTTCTGGCTTTCCCATCCTTTTGTTTTCCCCGGGTGGTATGTGGTCTACCATAGAAAAGTGGAGTGGCGAGTTGGATGGAAAGCCGCGGCCCGTACATGACTGGACAAAAGTGTTGGCCAAAAAGTTTCATGTCATTGCGATGGACCAACGTAATGCCGGTCAGTCTAGAGGCTCGATTGAGGCGGATCATGGTTGGGACACCTATACGCGCGATCAACTCGCCATCATGGATCAATTGGGCTTCGACAAGTTTCACACGCTGGGGGCCTGTATTGGCGGAAGCTATTGCTTGAATATCGCTAAATTAGCGCCCGAGCGAGTTTGTTCCACCGTGTTACAAAATCCTATCGGGATGCACCCGGATCATCCGGAATATTTCCCAGGAACGCTCGACAAATGGGCGGCGGAACTGATGGCCAAACGTGATGATATTAATGCCGATTCAATAAAGTCTTTTAAGCAAAATATGTTTGGCAGTGATTTCGTCTTCTCTGTCGACCGAGACTTCGTAAGAAGTCTCAAAACGCCAGCGATGCTTTTGCATGGCAAAGACAAACCTCATCCAGCAGTGATTAGTGCCGAATTGGAAGAATTACTACCTGAAGGCTCTGTCATGCTGAAGGATTGGGAACGCCCCGATCACGGAGATGTGCAGCGCGATACAGTCATTGAATTCCTGAGTGTAAATACCCCTTAGGCTGTACGAGAAAAAACGCCTATAACGTGACGGCAAGAATCAAAACTTACACAACCTACCTAAGGTCAGTTATGAAGCAGCTTAAGCTCGGCATCCCCAAGGGAAGCCTCGAATCAGCCACAGTAGATCTTTTTGCTCAAGCGGGATGGTCTATCCATTCCCGGTCGCGAAATTATTTTCCGTCCATTGACGATGATGAAATCACCTGCTCCCTTGTTCGCTCCCAAGAAATGGGCCGTTATGTTGCTGCCGGTGTTATGGATGCAGGTTTGTGCGGCATTGATTGGATTAAGGAGACGGAGGCTGACGTTGATGTGGTCTGTGACCTAGTATATTCCAAGGCATCTGATCAACCTTGCCGTTGGGTACTCGTGGTAGATCGAGATAGCCCAATTCAGAAAGTCGAAGACTTGGAGGGGAAGGTCATCGCTACTGAGTTGGTGGGGTTCACAAAACGCTTTTTAGAAGATCAAAACATTAATGCTACGGTAGAGTTTTCCTGGGGGGCTACTGAAGCCAAGGTCGTCGAAGGTCTTGCTGATGCCGCGGTAGAGATCACTGAGACGGGCTCGACTATCAAGGCCCATGGCTTACGAATTATTTGCGACCTTCTGCATACACATACTGTTATGGTTGGCAATAAAGAAGCCCTAGCGAACCCATGGAAGAGGGCCAAGATCGATCAAATTGCTTTAATGTTGCAAAGCGCCTTAGCTGCACGTCATCAGGTTCTTTTGAAGATGAATGTGCCAAGTGATAAGGTAGAGGCGGTTAGCAGATTGTTACCCAGTCTGCATGCGCCAACAGTCAACCAGCTTACAGATTCTGCGTGGGTTGCTATTGAGACAGTAGTTGAACGTCCGGATGTCCGCACACTGATTCCTAAACTTCGAGCTGCTGGTGCAGCGGGTATTCTGGAATTAGATTTGAGAAATGTATCGTAGCTGCGTTCGTTTATGGCAACAATTCTATTCATGATATGGCCTGGTACTAAATTTGATCGCATAAATTATAACAAAATCATTGCTAAAAGAGCGGAGTAGGGGAAGAAAATGACGGTAACAATTACTAAGGTTGAGGTGTTCAGCGTTGCGATGCCTCTGGTTGGCACGTTCACTAGTGGTGGCATGTCAAAAAGCGCTACAAAATGTGTGGTGATTCGAATTACGGATTCAGACGGCGCCATCGGTATTTCTAGTATCGACCCTTCCACGCGGGCCACGTCGCCAAACACCGCGCCGGAATTGGCTGCCGCGATGCGCGATATAGTCGGGCCGGCCTTAATTGGTCAGGATGCAGGTAACGCAAATCGAATTTACGAGATCGCGTCGAAGCTGGTTCCAGAACAGCCAGGCGCTTGTGTGGGAATGGAGCTGGCTTGTATCGAGCTCACTTGCCAACGCCTAGGTATCGCGGTCCATGATTATGTGGGCGGTGCAGTTCTAGACAAGGTTAAATTCAATGGCTGGGTTGGTGAGTTGCCACCTGAAGACGCTGTTGCCGAAGCGTTGAAGTTTACGGACGCTGGTTTTGAATCAATGAAGATCAAAGTCGGCAACGATGTTGATAAGGATAGTGCCAGAGTTATGGCGGTTCGCGATGCGGTTGGCCCCGATGTCCAACTTCGAATGGATGCCAATCAACAATGCAACGTAGAGCAAGCGTTAGCACTTTGCCACGCAGTAAAATCCTGCAATATGCAATTGTTTGAGCAGCCGACACCGAAGGATGATTTGGAAGGTCTTGCCCAGGTTCGACGCGATGGGGGTGTGCCCATTATGGCAGATGAATCTATCAGTGATCATGCAAGTCTGATTAGAGTAATTAAGGCCGATTGTGCGGATTACATTAAGTTTGGCATTAAGCAGGCGGGTGGCTTATTGCCGTCAGTTAAAATGTTGGCTACGGCAGAGGCTGCTGGTCTTCCAGTAGTGCTAGGCCATGGCTTTGGACTTGATCTCAGTACAATGGCGGAGATTATGCTGGGTGCGACGTCGCATAATATCGTCCCTGGCCTGGAATGTGTAGGTCCACTCAAGGTAGTCGATACGGTGGCAACAACACGGCTTGATATCAGCGCTGGTAGTATTGATTTACCATCGGGTCCGGGACTTGGGATTGCGCTCGACGAAGACAAGCTCGCCAAGTACGCCGACAACGCATAGGCCTGCACCGTTTAGGTTAGTGACATTATATGATGCTCTTCCTTTTAGATAAGACTTCTGTTGTCAGTCAATGGATGATTAAATTTTAGCGTGTAGGAGAGGTTGAATGCGTCTAGAAAAGAAAACAGCCATTGTTGTTGGTGGTGGACAACAGCCCGGTGATTCAATCGGGAATGGTAAAGCGACTTGTGTATTATTCGCCCGAGAAGGCGCGCATGTTGCCGTTGTTGATAATCAGATGGAACGTGCTCAGGATACGGTCTCCATGATTAAGAGCGAAGGCGGTCAGGCATTTCCGTTAGTGGCGGACGTTACGAGCGAGGCTGAACTAAAAAAAATGATCGCCGATGCACATGAGGAAATGGGTCGGATCGACATTCTTCACAATAATGTAGGTTTCAGCCTTGCAGGTGGCGATACGGTCATCGATGACATCACAGAAGAAAATTTCGATCGTGTGATGACTGTAAATCTTCGTGGCATGGTGATGACCTGCAAACATGTATTACCGATTATGCGTGCACAAAAAAGTGGTGCTATTATAAGTATCTCCTCCATGGCGGCCATCGAATCTTATCCTTACGTCACTTACAAAACATCCAAGGCAGGCGTTGTTGCTATGACCGAGCAGCTGGCCTACATGAATTTCGAACATGGAATTCGCGCCAATGTCATTTTGCCGGGGCTGATGCATACAGCGATGGCCATTGATGCGAGGGTCACGGCGGAGAAAAGTCGTGATCAAGTAATTGCAGAGCGTAACGCGAAGGTACCGCTCGGCAATAAAATGGGCACTGCTTGGGATGTTGCCTATCTGGCGTTATTCCTAGCATCGGATGAAGCGAAGTTCATCACCGGCGTTTCTATTCCTGTGGATGGGGGAGCGTCGGTGCGGCGCGGATAGACCTTGATCAGAGTTATTCTTCACTTTCCTTGAAGAAAATAGCTTTAGGACCATCACCTCTCGGGACGTCGATGGCATCGATATTCTTGGTTTACTCGTCATCATAGAGGTACATATCTTCGAGTTCTCCCTCAGTAATGACCTGACCCTCGACATCGATGTCATCAAACTCCTGTGTCTCTCCCTCTTCGTAGAGATACTCTTCCTCTTCTAGCTCTCCCTCAGTAATAACCTGACCCTCGATATCGATGTCATCAAACTCCACTGTCTCTCCCTCTTCGTAGAGATACGCTTCTTCTTCTAGCTCTCCCTCAGTAATGACTTGTCCGTCGACTTGGATATCGTCGAATTGAACTGGAAAGAATGGAAACTCAGTCTTGTCTTGTGTTTGCGTGACTGCCCGTTGAGAACTTTGCTGTTTAGGGTGGGGCTGAGGCATTGGCAATTTGGCGACTTTGGGGAGCTGAGGCATTGGTAATTTGACGGCTTGGCTTGGCTCCGCGGGATCTGGTATTGATAGGACTTTTTCCACAGATAGTTTTTTGATAGTTTCTTCGGACTGCGCTGAATCGTGTGACGCTGAACGGTCGACTTCGACAGCAGGGCCAAGCGTGATCTCCACACCGCGACCACCGAAAGCTCGTTTAGCTGGCGCTGGGTCCTGCAGCAATGCCACCGCTGCTGCGATGTGCAATGACAACGCGAATGACAGGGTGATCAGCCAATGCTGGGCACTTATTTCATTCACGGCGGATCGTTTAAGGTTACCAAATGAATTTTCGAAATTCCCGCATCGCGCATCCATTCAAGTATGATAATCAGCGCTGTTGCGTCTAATTGACTGTCAGCCCTGACCCGGAAATGCGCGCCAATGTTTTTGCCATTACCTGCGGCGGCGGCTAGCGCAACTTTGAAGGTCGTCTCATCCATAATGACGTTATTGAGGGCTATTTGTCCGTCTTTTCCGATTAACACAATGTTTTCGGCGATATCCTGATTCGCGGCCTGTTTGGAAACCGGCAGAGTTACCTCGAACGGGCCATCTGCAATCAGCTTGCCAGCAAGCATAAAGAAAATCAGCAGCAAGAAAACGATATTTATAAGAGGCAGAATGCGCTGGTCGTTATCCACCGGTTTGCTCGTCCTGCTGAAGTGAAATCGTTGGATCAAAACCTGCTCTCCCGGACGAGTGCGATATCGCCAATGCCAGCTGCGGTGAGTCGGTCAAGTAGCTCAACCACATTCTGCACCGGCACGGCGATGGCTGGACGTAGCAATATAGGTTGGGATGGGTCCGCGCGTCGCGCCATTAGCAGCTGGTGTATTAATGATTTGGGTTCAGTTTGATTGCCTGCTATCGAGAGTCCTTTGGGCAGAATATCGATGATGATTGTATTGTCTATTGCAGGAGCACTCTCTACTAATGCCGGCGCAGTCAGGTTGATAGTTCGCCAATTTAGATACGACGAGGCCAGCATAAAGAAAATCAGCAGGATGAAGACCACGTCGATCAGTGGCGTCAGGCTTATTATGGATCGCCTGCGCTTATTCACCCGAGGGAGCGCTAGTTGCCCGGCGTATGGATTAGCCATCCGCTCGTTTCCCCTTTTTTGATACATTTCGTGACGTCACTTTTTTCTCATGTCCGGTCGTGACCTTGCTAAGCTCGATGGTAAATACTTGGGTGGCTAAATTTTCCATTTCGTGTGCGAGGCCGTCGACAATACGCTCAAACCAGCTGATCATCGCCACTGTCGGAATTGCAACCGCAAGCCCGACTGCTGTCGTCAATAATGCTTCCCATATTCCGCCTGATAGGATACTCGGGTCTATCTTGTTTCCGGCTTGTTCGAGTTGGCGAAAAGCCTCAATCATGCCAAGCACGGTGCCAAATAATCCAAGCAGAGGCGCTAATGCAGCGATCACTTCGAGCGGCCGAAAAAAAATGCGCAGTGTTTCTAGTAATTGTGTGCCGGCACGCGAAACTTCTTCGCGCACGGTCATTTCCGGAATATTGCCAGAGCTGATGCCACGAATGGCGAGCGCGACGATGACTGCAGTTGGCGCTCGAGACTGTTCGGCACGGTCCAGCGCTGCGTCGTTTCGCCCTTGTCGATACAGGTTTAGCGCGTCTCTCGCCACGTCACGTTGCCAGATGCGTAGACTGTAAAACTGCCAAGCCTTTAGACAAATGATCGCAATCGCAAAAACAGACATCGTTACCAAAATCGCCACGACCGGTCCACCGGCTGCTGCCAACTCCTGTGCTTGCTGCATTATTTCATTGTCGATTTTGGGCATGGCGTCGCCGGAATTAGCTGGTGCTATATCCACTTCCTTGGTGGTTTCTGGCGCTGCCGTTGCCCCGGCTTCGGCTCCGCCTCCGGTTTGCGCCTGGGCAACGAAGATGGCGTCAGCGCCAGTTTTGGTCTGTTGATGGATTGGCAATTTCGATTCTCCTTATTCCGCAACAATACCCCCGCACTCTAGCTTTTTTTTATGCGACGCAGGTCTTACGATCTTTAACGGCAAACCATCTGAAATTTTTTAGCTGCATAAATCTATGTTTTCAGACCTTTAATAAACAAATCACTTTATTTTGAGATAATCCAGCCGTGAATTGTCAAGATGAGCCCTTAAATTATGCTAACGCACCTAGAGTTTTTTAAACGAGGCTATTTACTTTCCAATACAGGATCTAAAAAATGGGAGGTATACCATTGATTTAATGCTTATAAGAGGGATCTATCTTATCGAGTTTTCGAAGTAGTGCTGGCCATGCCGCATCGTGACGTCCTCGTCCGCGCTGCCCCTGAATTTTGTAATACTCCTCGCATGTCTCGTAGGAAACTTTGCGCATTGTACCGCCGCCGGCATTCATAGCCATCGTGTACATTTGTGTCTCGCAAGTCTTCTCTAAACGTCGCATTAGACCAAATGCTTCAGCGATAGTTTCACCTGCAGTCAGCAGCCCGTGATTGTGAAGCACCATGCACTTTTTCTCTGGGCCGAGATCGCGCTGAAGTGCTGCGCATTCATCGACACCACCTTCTCTTGATGCCGGGCCTTCATAATCGTGATAGGCAACGCGTTTATAGAACGCAATAGCCAGCTGATTGAGAGGCAAGATCCCCTCTTCTATGGCGGAAACAGCCATGCCGGCTACCGTATGTGTATGCAATGCACAGGTAAGATCTGGGCGCCCTTTTAAGACGGCACTGTGGATATTGAATGCAGCCGTTGAGAGCGAATAATTGGTTTCGTCTAGTACCTCACCGTCGTAGTTCACCCTTAGCAGGTCAGAGGCGGTAATTTCATCAAAACACATGCCATAGGGATTAAGCAAAAACTCATCTTTGGTACCGGGTACTCGCGCTGAAATATGGGAGGCTAACAAATCGGACATGCCGTAATGCTCAATCAAACGATAGCATGCGGCCAAATCGGTCCGGACCTTCATCTCTTTTGCTGGGATTCTACGCTCCATCGGTAATCTCCTTTCAGTCAGGCACAAACGGTAAGAGCGGCATGGGCTGAAGTCAACGGGGCGTCTCTGCTCAGGCGGGCTTTGCTACATATTGTTCTCGGCCCACCACGCCCATTTCAAGTGCTTTTACCCTGAGTACACGCCGTGCAATCCGAGCTTCCACGGCGTCTTCACCTTGTAGTTTGGCAAGCTCGTAGAAATGGGCCTCTTCCTGCGCCAGCATTTTTTTAATAGTGATAATGTAAGCTTCGGTAAGGTCGACATGTTCAACCACTTTCCATCCAGACTTTTTTAGCATCGTCGGATAGCCGTCCTTTACTTCCACGTCGGGCGGGCCATATTGTAGGCCGAGTTGATAGTCCGCCTCTGATAGGCCTTCAGGAATAGTGATTACTGAAAAGATATAAATTCCGTCTTGCTTTATGACCCGGCGGCATTCTTGCGACACGGCAAGTTTTGCGGGTGTTCAGCAAAAGACATCTGAGTGGAATACTGCGTCAAAGCCGCCATGGCCGAAGGGAAGTGCGGCGCCATTAGCGCATGCAGTTATGACGTTATTGCTAACACCATCTTTTTCAGCTCGCGCGCGCAAGACTTGAAGCCCTTCTTGGGGCAAATCTATACAAACTGATTTGCAGCCCGTTTGTTCCGCCCAATAAATACTCGGCCATCCAGTGCCTGCGCCCACATCAAGTAGGCGCGTGTCCGGCCTAAGGCCGAACTTTTTTGCCACGTTGTCGGCTTCAACTCGGTTGGTCCAACTGGTTGCACCATAAACGCAGCCAAATACATTTAGTTCGATCTCTTGGCAAAGTTCAGTCTGACCGTGTTGATATTTGGCGGAGAAGCGTTCGATTAGGTCGGTTTGGTTATCAGTCATTGTTATTCTTTCATGAGTGTCGAGGCTTTTACCAACCCTTCGGTTCGGAATTAAGTATGCCCATCCTGTCCAGCGTAGCTTCTAGCGCTTTCATCTTTTTCGGTGATACTTGACGTTGTGGGCGGCGCGGAGGCCCCACTGGTCGGCCCATAATTTCCCACATAGCTTTCGTTGGAGCTGGATACTCCTGCTTGATGATCTGGTAGATTTCTGAATAGATAAACTGCTTTTCTAGCGCGCTGTCGAGTTTGCCTGCCTTGACTTCCTCATAGAGGTTTCTAACAAAATTAGGCGCAATCCCGCCAAAAACTGACATACATGCGTTGCCTCCTAAGGTCAGGCTTGGGATCATCCACTCAGTGCCAACAAAAAGCCCGAAATCTGGCTTTATCTTGCGCGCAGCGCGGCCTAACTCTAAAAAGGTCTCCCAATTATGGCTGGCATCTTTAATGCCAATCATTTGAGGGAAGTTTTCCATCATGCGTGTCAAATTTGACGGTGAAATGCCGATACCGTCCATGATTCCTGGTGAGTTGTAGCCGATGAAAGGAAGGTCTGTTGCCTGTATGATTTCCGCAAAATGTTCGTAGATTCCATCTTCCGGTGGCTTCCAATAATAGGGCGCGATGGTCATGATGCAATCTGCGCCGTCCGCTTCCGCTTGGCGGGCAAGGTTAATAGCCAGATCGGTGCCCGGTGCAGCTACATTGACTATCACGGGTGCGCGTCCATCGGCTACTTCAACACAGAGTTTCGCCAGTAGTTTGCGCTCTTCATGGGTAAGATTAAGGCTCTCGGCCAGATGGAGATTAACGCAAAGCGCACCCGCATCTTGCTTCAATAAGAACTCAACAATCTTTACGAATACATCCGTATCCACTTTGTTATTCGGAGTAAAAGGTGTGATCGGACAATGAATAAGTCCGTCGGGCACAGTTTTTAGGCGCGGTAGCTTGGCCATGAAGCCTCTCCCAATTTAGCATTAGCCTGTATTGAAGTCTCATTGGTCTCGCGGAGCAAGTCCCTTTTGAAGAAATTCATTGTGCTATACCATCTGCTTGGTTCAGTCGGTATTAGGAGTGATGTTAGATGGTTAAAGGTCGACTGGAAGAAGCCGCAGACCGGTCCGAAATTCTCGATCTTGCGATGCGGAGTATGGTCTATCGAGATAGGGGTGATTGGGATCAGCTTATCAAATGCTTTCATCCGGAGGCCCGCCTTGTCACCTCTTGGTTTGAGGGTAACGCTCACCAATTCATTTTGGATTCCCGCTCCATGATGCATGGGCACGATCAAGGAGACAGTCAAAAACACATCGCCGCTAATCCACGTTTTATCCTAAATGACGTCCGCGCGCTGGGTGAGTACTACCTGACACTCCATCAGCGCAGGAAAATTGATGGCTATCTATTCGATTTCCAAACCTGGTCTAGCGTACTCGATATGTTCGAGCAGCGTGATGGGGAATGGCGATTACTTTCGCGTTGGATGATTTACGAAAAAGACCGTATGGATCCGCATAAACAAGGCGAGGTCCCAGCTAGCTTTTTTGAGGAGATGGATTTAAGTCCTTTCCCCGATGCTCTTAAATATCATTGCTGGCGAAATGCTCGGAGTAGCGGCCAGATGCCATCAGACGATATCCATATTGAGGGGAGCGAACGCGCAAGAGTGACCAGGGCCGCTGCGCGATTATGGCTTGATGGGGGGCCGATTCCTTGGGCCTCAGAAGGAACGTAGGGCTTCTTTATTGATATTAGCTTTTTAGAATCATCTAAGATGGACCAATTCCATCCAATGGCCGTACAATAGTAAACGGGCCTTTGGGGAGTTAGGGTATGGCACGCATTGCGATCGGTGGCTTTATGCATGAAACTAATTGTTTCGTGCCTGGTGTTACGGATTACGATTATTTCGCGGAACATCGTGACCGACCACCGCTTTGCCGTGGTCAGGAAATCTTTGATTGGTTACCTGGTGCTGGCATGGGTCTCTCGGGTTTTTTGGATGCTATTGGTAAGGAGCATGAACTACTACCGCTGGTATGGACGTCTGGTGGTGCAGGGGCGCTTGTTTCGCGAGATGCGTTCGAACGTTGTTGTGGTGAGATCGTTGGTGCCTTATCTCGCGCGATGCCTGTGGATGCGATTTATTTGGACCTGCACGGTGCATGCACGACCGAGGAATTCGAAGATGGAGAAAGCGAATTACTGCGAAGGATTCGTTCATCCGTTGGACCCGATATTCCTATTGTTGTCAGCCACGATTATCATGCCAATGTAACACCGGAGACTGTTGAGCTGTGCGACGCGCTTTGTGGGTATTATACTTATCCCCATATCGACAGGCCGGAGACGGGCGCTCGGGCAGCGGTAGCCCTTGAGACGATTTTGGAACGCGGATTACCATCCGCAAAGACAATCCGAAAAATTCCATTCCTTATTCCGCTTACGTTTCAATGCACTATGATTGAACCTTCCCGCGGTATCGTGGAGGCTTCTAAAATAGGCGAAGGAGGTCCGGGCGGTAATATTATAACTTTGGCATATCTGGCGGGTTTTCCACCGTCTGATCAATTCTGGTGCGGTCCATCGGTAGTCTGTCATGGTTACGATCAGGACGCAGTCGATGCTGCGGCGGATACGTTGGCAGCAAAAATAGAGTCATTGGAAAGCGCGTTTGCCACACCCGAATTGGAGCCTGATAAGGCGGTAAAAGAGGCAATGGAAATTGCTAAGACCGCATCACGTCCGGTTGTGATTGCGGATACCCAGGATAATCCTGGCGCGGGTGGTACGTGTGATACTGCCGGGATGTTGAAAGCGTTAGTGGAGAACGATGCGGGTGGCGCCGTTGTTGGCATTCTCAGTGACGCGGCAGCGGCGGAGGCGGCACATGCAGCGGGTGAGAACGCTGAGATCGAAATAGAGCTCGGTGGTAAAGGCGGGATTGATGGCGACACGCCTTTTAGAGGTAAGTTTACCGTAGCAAAACTTGGTAACGGCAAGTTTCATTGCACCGGGCCATATCAGGGCGGGCGCGATATGGATTTAGGTAAGATGGCATTACTGCGCATTGGCGGTGTGTCGATTGTAACCGCAAGTAAGCGTTGCCAAGCAGGCGATAAGGAGCAGTTCCGGCATCTTGGGATTGAACCTGAACAGCAAAAGATATTGGTATTGAAAAGTACGGTTCATTTTCGGGCTGATTTTCAGTCTATTGCCGAAGAGGTTTTGGTTGCGCTCGCACCTGGGGGGCATATTTCAGATCCGAGGCGGTACCCCTATGAGAAGCTTCGTCCGGGAATTCGGCTAACGCCTTTGGGCCCTGAATGGGACGGAGTTAATATCTCATAAAGATTTAATCTCAGAGTCACCGGAAAAGCTATTTGTATAAAGGTCCAGTCGATTGCCAAAAGGTTCCCTGAATGGCGGTGATGGCTGATAATTGGCAGCGAGATTGCAGGTTATCCGGTGAGCGGGAGACAAAGAATGGATGCAACATCTGAACGGCTGGTCGATTACACGCTGCAAACGCGGTTTGAAGATTTGACTCCGGAAATTATAGCCGAGTGTAAAAGGCGCTTACTTGATACGCTGGGCTGCGTTGCCAGTGCCTACGATCATCCGGTTTCCGTTTCGGCGCGTAAATTTGCGGCGCGCTATTCGATGGATACGCCTGTGACCATGTTCGGGACGGGCCAACAGGTGTCTCCCGAGATGGGGGCATTTGCCAATTCTGTCATGCTGCGGGCATCGGATATGAATGATAATTTTCGTAAAAAAGGTGGCGGGCATCCAAGCGATATCATCGGTGCCTTGTTTGCAGGTGCAGAACTAGGTGAGGGTGATGGTAAATCATTTTTGACGGCGCTGGCGATAGGATATGAGATTTATTGTAGCTGTTGCGCGGGCATTAATTTGATTGGGAGAGGCTGGGATCAGCCGGTTTACGGGGTTGTTGCGTCCACACTGACAGTTGGGAAGTTGATTGGGCTAGATCGTAATCAAATGGGCCATGCGCTGGCGTTAGCCTTGGTGCCGAATATGGCGACAATGAAGACACGCCATGGCGAGCTTTCCATTTGGAAGGGATGTGCTGCTGCCAATGCAGCGCGCAACGGTGTCTTCGCCGCAATGCTTGCCCAAGAAGGATTCACTGGTCCTGAAAAACCCATCGAAGGAAAGTACGGACTTTGGGATATGGCTGGGAAATTTGAATGGCCACTGACACCCGGTATGCCGCCCAAGTATATTGCGGATACCGATCTCAAAGCGTTCGCCATTTGCGTTCACGGGCAAACCGCTGTTTGGGTAGCGCTTGATCTACGTGATCAAATTAACATCAAGGATATCGAGCATATTCACGTCGAAGTATACGCTCGTGCTCACGAAATGATGGGATCGGACCCGGAACGTTGGACGCCAAAAACTCGTGAGACCGCTGACCATAGTCTTCCCTATGTTGTCGCTAGTGCTTTGTTAGATGGTAAAATAGATGAAGCGTCTTTCAGTAATGCGGCATTAAATTCAGTCGAACGAGCAGCGCTGATGGCGCGTATTACGGTTAAAGAGGACCCCGCTTTTACGGCCGTGGTCCCCGATGGTTCTCCCTGTCGCATCAGCATTACAATGAAAGATGGCAGTAAGAGGCAACACGAACTCCGCTATCAGAAAGGTCATCACGGTAATCCTATGAGTGACGACGAAGTAAAGGATAAATTTACAAGTTTATTTGCCGAATATGGCGATACGGTTCAGGCAGAGAGAATTATCTCGGTAGTAGATAATTTGGATAAATTGAATGATATAAAGGATTTAATTGACGCTCTGGCAAAGCAATAAAACTTAGCCGCGTCCGAAGAATGGCATCTCCGGGGCCATGATGGTAGCAAAAGGAATGTTCGCATCTAGCGGCATGTTTGCCATATGGACGACCAAATCACCGATCTGTTGCACATCGACACGGGCTTCGGGTTTCATCGAACCATCAGGTTGAAGTATACCCTTTGCCATCCGCTCGGTCATGGGCGTCACGGCATTCCCGATATCGATTTGGCAGACTACTATGTTATGGCCCCGGCCGTCGAGGCAGCCTGACTTTGTTATCCCAGTTATAGCATGTTTGGTGCTGGTATAAGGCGCAGAGAATGGACGCGGCGTATGTGCGCTAATAGAACCGTTATTGATAATGCGTCCGCCTTTCGGGTTTTGGGTTTTCATTACGCGGAAGGCTTCGCGCATACCGTAGAATGTGCCGGAAAAGTTAGTGTTAACAACATTTTGCCATTGTTCGTTGGTCAACTCGTCAATAGGTACTGGTGGGGCACTTATGCCAGCATTGTTGAAAACCACATCGATACGGCCGAATTTTTTTACCGTCTCGTCAAAAAGGTTCCGGATTGCATCCGGATCGCCCACATCGACGGATAGCGCAAGTGCTTGATCGTCTTCAACGCCAGCCTCTTCAATCACTTCGTCCAATGTTTCCTTGCGTCGCGCACAGATGGCAACCGCATAGCCCGCTCTATAAAGCGAGAGGGCAGCATTCTTTCCAATACCGGCGCCGGCGCCGGTCACTATCGCTACTCTGGCAACATTCTTCATGGGATTACATTATCTTAATATTCTAAAGTTCGCCGGATATTTTAAAGCACACCGGGCGGCAAATCTTCTTCGAGGATCGACATATTGAGCGCATAGGAAACTTCGCCGTCATCAACGTCGCGATATATAACGCCAATGAACTCGTCGTTTATATAGAATTCTGCCGGGAGAGTGTCCTTCTCGGGTGCTTTTAGGTTAATCTCGGGATTGCCAAAGGTTTGGCGTAAGTAATCTTGTACTCGGGTAATTTCGTTATGGTTCATGGCTGTGTGTCTCGCCGTTATGTTTGGGCCCGAAAAGGGCGATACTTCTATTTAGAACGGCTTGTCGCCCTGCACCATAATTTTATGCAATCGCCTATATTGTCCAGGATAGTCATCGGTAGCGTAATGGAGCGCGCATCGGTTATCCCAAATGGTTAAAGTGCCTGGTTTCCAGCGAATACGGCCAATATAATCGGGTTTTGTGGCATGGCGCAAAAGAAATTGTAGCAGTGGATAACTTTCTTCTTCGGTCCAACCCTCGATGCATTCCATATGTTTACCAATATAGAGCGCCTTCCTTTTGGTTTCCGGATGGGTTCTTACTAATGGGTGAGATGCAATAGTATTCACTGCGAGTGGTTTCATTTGTTTAATAGTACCGAAGCCTGCGGCTTCACGTTCCGCCCGAGTATAGCCGCTCTGATGTTTCCTGCTGTCACCATTGGCGACGCCGAATAATGAGGCAATATCGCGTTTCATACCATCGGATAGGCCGTTATAGGCGTCGTAGAGATTGGCAAATTGCGTGTCACCGCCATATTCCGGGCACTCATAACAAAACAGTATTGTCATTTTAGCGGGTTTGTCTCGGTAGTGCTGATCCGTATGCCATGCATTACCCGAAACTCTTGGCATGTCCGGTGTTTTGCGGATTTGCGTAATTTCTGGATACCCATCAACGGGACGGTTGAATGCATGAAGGTGAACGTCTCCCCATTGCTTGGCAAAGGCAATCTGCTTTTCTGGGTTCATATCTTGGTTGCGGAAGTAAATAACAATATTCTCTAGCCAGGCGTGGTGTACCTCGGCAAAAACCTCGTCGTCCAACGGTTTTGTGCAATCTACCCCGCCTATTTCAGCTCCTAAGCTACCCGCTATTGGAGAGACGGTAATACGTTTGTAAGCGGTTTCGGACGCAGCGTTCATGACGTCTTCCTTCCTAACTTTGAAGAGTATTTAATTTTATGCCTGAAACCGTGAAGCGGCTAGGGGGTCAACTCAATCCAAATATTGGTGCAACCGCATGGGGCATTTCCACCTTGTAGATAGTCGCCGTCGAGCTTTCCGTAATGAACAGTGTCTTGCCGCCTTCACCGCCGAAGGCGGCGTTTGTAGTGGCTAGGCCTTCCGGTATGCGGATACGTAGTTTTGGTTCTCCCAGTGGCGAGAAAAGCCAAACGGTGCCCAGACCCACATGGCAAATGACTAAATTTCCCTCTTCGTCCATGGTGAGACCATCCGGGCCACCTAGGCCGCCGGAAAGCTGGATAAAATTACCGGTTTTGGCAACCGTCTTGCCATCTGGATGGAAACGTATTCGCCAGATGGCGTTAGCGCGTGTGACTGCCAGCAGCATTTGGCTTTCATCCAGCGTGGGGACAAGGCCGTTCGGGCTCGGCACATTCGTGAGTAGCGCTTCTAAGCGTCCGTCATCGATATTAAGGCGATAGAGTTTACCATAAGCATCTTGCAGGCCGCTTTGGCCTTGGTCGGTAAAATAAAGATCACCGTTCATGGTGAAGTGTAAGTCGTTGGTGCCGACGAACCGTTCCAGATAGGGCCGATCAACAAAGGGTGTGATCTCACCAGTTTTAGGATCGCAATTGACGATACCATTTTTATGGTCAGCGATGAAGATGCGGCCGTCTTTGTGGAACTTCAATCCGTTGGGCTCCCCGTCATAATCAGCCACTGTGGTGAAGGCCCCGTCGGGTGATATTTTAAATATCCGTCCGAAGGCGATATCGACGACCCAGAGGTTGCCGTCCCGATCAAAAGAAGGTCCTTCGAGAAAAGCCCGTAGGCCCCCACTGGGATGTTGGGTGACTGCCCAGGGGGAGCTCGCATGATCACCCTCCCAGCCGTCTGGTAATCGTGTGAAAACTTCTGCCATAATTTCGGTCGGTGCGGAGAACATTGGTTGGTCTTCCATTACTTGCGCATCTCTCTCCGCTTGTCAGCTTTTCTTTTGAGCTAGCGGAGTGCTGGTGATATTAACAGCCTTGCTAAATAAAGGCTTTGCTTTAGCCCTTTTGAGTAGCCAAGAAAAGTCGCTTTAAAGAATTTTAAGCGGTGTCTACCAAGACAATATTCGACAGATAGAAGGATAGAAGTACCTAGATTACTAGTTTGCTGCCATGGTCATATATGTTCAATGAGTGTGTTTATTTGGCAGCAGAGTTACAAATTTTCATAGACTTGCAGAAAAAGTTACGCAGAAACAGGCCCTCAAAGAAGGTTGCATTTAGTCATCGGTCATTTCGGGAAGTGTTTGGAATGCATTTCGTAATGCCTCGGACCAACGATCACTTATTTCTGAAAAGTTAGGGTCATCAGCATCTATTCGTCTTTGGGTTGCAAATTCCATGCTGTCTCCCCGTATGATAGCCACGTCTAAAGGCATGCCGACTGACAAATTACTCCGTAAAGTTGAATCCATCGAAACCATAGCAGCCTTTATTGCGTCTTTCATTGGCGTATTAATTGTCAACACGCGATCTAAAATTGGTTTACCGTATTTATGTTCCCCAATTTGGAAATACGGCGTATCGGCCGTAGCTTCTATAAAATTGCCAGCAGCATAGACCTGAAACAGACGGTGGCGCCCCCCACGGCGTTGGCCTCCTACCAGCATGGTCGCGCTTGAGGCTTCGCCGCGGGCCTCCAGAGAATCACTGTGACGATCTTGAACTAGCCGCATTTTTTCACTAACGATTTGGGCTACACGGAACATTGTTTCTGCAGTCATAATAGATTCAACATCTTCTGACTGTGATCGTTGAATGTCTTGATTGAGACGCGTGATGACCCCTTGTGTAATTGATAAATTACCTGACGTAACAATCGCTATCGCCCTTTGCCCTTTAACAGACCAGGTAAACATCTTCCGAAATCGGGCGATATTATCGACACCAGCGTTGGTTCGTGTGTCCGAAAGAAAAACCAATCCATCCGAAATTTTGAGTCCAACGCAGTAAGTCATTAGCTTTTAAATCCTCTATTGCGTTATACAATCGACGGTTACCTTGACATCCATAGCCTCGGCTTTGGTACCAACGACCAAGCCACGCATGGGTGCGGCATCTTTTGCATCAAGACCGGACGTAAGTCTTACATAGCAGTCGGTCGGACACACCTGATTAGATGGGTCGAATGCAACCCATCCCAGTGTGTCGATATACAATTCCGCCCAGGCATGGGAATCCCCGTATTCATCTTCCTGCTCTGGATCATAAAGATAGCCAACAACATAACGAGCTGGAACATTAAGTTCGCGAGCTACACTGATCATCAAGTGTGCATGATCTTGACAAACGCCTGCCCCATGTTGAAGCGCCTCTGCTGCGGTTGTGGCTGTGTTAGTTTTCCCGGCTAAATACAGGACCCTCTCTGAAATTAGTTTGGAAAGCTTATGAGCCATCTCTAGCGTACCCTCCGCTGGGACTTTCCTCGCTAATGCCCGAATGTCATCGTTAGGATTAGTTAATTCTGTATGTCGAAGAAAAATACCATTAGGTGTTTTTGTTCTCAGATTCTGTAAAACCCCCGAGTTATCTTCCACTTTAACTGACCCTTCAGCGACGATCTCTATGGGTATTTCAGGTTCGTAGGCGAGCCAAATTGCCTCATATTCCCCATAAGCGTTTTCAAACTGATGGCCTATCTCATTACCATTTACCGTGACGGACCATTTACGCACCTTTTGATGGGCAAAATTTCGTGGGAATATCATTAACCTTAGCCCAACCCGGTAGGGTACTGTTTCGTAATCGTATATGGTGCGATGTTTAATACTTAACAGCATAGCCAGGCTCGAAGTAGTAGGACTCTGAAATAGCAGAATTAAGACGGTGAGTGTGTGCAATAGCATCAAGAATGAATTCGTGGAGGCCATCACGAAATATCTCGCTCATATCCGATTCCGCCATTTTAGAAATCATTTCTTGTGCAACAGCGTGACTATTAGTCTGGGGTGCGTAACCATGATTCAACCGATTAAGAAAATGCCCAATCTGCTGGTAGCAAAAATGAACTGAGCGAGGAAAAGAAGAGTTTAGGATAAGAAAATCTGCAATACGCCAGGGACTAAAGTCACCACGATAGACCCATTGATAGGCACGCGTCGCTGACATCGCATGGAGAATACTGGTCCATTGATGATGGTCTCGACCCCCGCCAATTCTATCAATATCAGGCAGTAGAACGTAGTATTTAATATCGAGAAGTCGAAGCGTCATGTCCGCCCGTTCTAAAGCGCCACCAAGTCTGAGAAAATTGTACCCGTCGTCACGGATCATGCCGGTTTCTGCGGCTCCCCGAAAAATTGAAGAGCGCTGTTTAATCCAATCAATTAGGCTGGGCAATTCTCGTTGTGCTGTAAGTTCGTCCAAATTTGCTAGCCTTGCCCAACCATCATTGAGTGCCTCCCACATTTCTTGTGTGATAGCCGATCTAACATTGCGGCCGTTATTGCGCGCACTTTTGAGGCAACTCGCAATAGAGGAAGGATTATCCAGACTCAAAATTAATTCATGAATAATTTCCGCCTCAGTCACTCGATGGTCAGGGGAGGCTTCGATATCAGTCCGTGCTGCAATTAAAATAGATCGCCATTCTTCCCGCCCGGCAAACGTTGGTAACATCGCCATTCGGCTACCCATTTCGATTAGCCGCGACATGCTTTCCGCTCGTTCAATATAACGCGCAATCCAGAATAAGTTTTCGGCTGTTCGGCTTAGCATTGCGTGTCACCGATATCCAAAATTATTTTCGGTTAGCACCCAGGTATCCTTCACGCCTCCACCTTGGCTCGAATTAACCACCAATGAGCCTTCGGTCAGAGCAACTCTTGTCAATCCGCCCGGTACTAATCTCACTTCCTTGCCAATAAGGCAAAATGGTCGAAAGTCCACATGCCTTCCAGCTAATGCACTATCGCAAAGAGTATCAATTGTAGAGAGGTCAAGAGTAGGTTGGGCTATAAAATTCGACGGATTATCCCGAATACGTTCTGCGTACTCCGTATGCACTGCCTTGCTTGTAGCGGGACCGATTAACATGCCATAGCCCCCAGATGCATGGACCTCCTTCACCACCAATTGATTAAGATTATCGAGGACATAAGCACATTCATCTGCCTTACCGCAGCGCCAGGTCGGTACGTTTTGCAAAATTGGTTTCTGGCCAAGGTAGAACTCAATCATCTTTGGTACAAAAGAATATACGGCTTTGTCGTCGGCTACGCCGGCGCCGGGTGCAGAACAAAGGGTAACGTTACCACGTCGATACGCATCAAAAAGGCCGATTACGCCGAGCAGACTATCTGATCGGAAAAATAAAGGGTCAAGAAATGGGTCATCAATTCGTCGGTATATAACATCGACACGTTTTGGTCCTAATGTTGTCCGCATCCAGACAAATCCATCTTCAACAAATAGGTCCTGTGCTTCAACTAAATCAACGCCCATTTGGTCAGCAAGATAAGAATGCTCGTAGAATGCCGAGTTGTGCATACCTGGCGTCAGGATCACTACATTGGGTTTGTCTTCAGAGGTCGCAGGTGCGAGCTCAATTAAAGTTTTTCTTAGTCCATCTGGATATTGGTCAACTGGTTCAACACCGATTTTTGCGAAAAGATCAGGGAACATACGCATCATTATTTCTCGATTATCCAGCATGTAGCTCACACCAGATGGAACGCGACAATTATCTTCTAAAACATAGAACTCACCTTCTCCGGTTCGTACTAGGTCAATCCCAGTGACTGGGCAGTAGATACCATTTGGGGGGTCTACTGAGACCATCTCTGGAATGAAACTTTTATTTTGATAGATCAATTCGCGCGGAATTATGCCTGCACGCAGGATCTCGCCGCGATGGTATATATCAAATAAAAAAGCATTAAGTGCACGCGATCGCTGGATAATACCCGCTGATAGAAAGCGCCATTCTTTTGCATCGTAAATACGGGGCACCACATCGAATGGAATCAAGCGTTCCGGATCACCACCTTCGCTATAGACGGAAAATGTGACACCCAGGCGCCGGAAAATGGTTTCCGCTTCTTCTCGACGTTTACATAAGAAGTCGACGCCTACACTTTCTACCCACTCTGACAGTGCTTTATACGGAAACCTAATTTTCCCGTCTTTAGCCAGCATCTCATTAAACACTGTTAAACTCCCTGTGAAACAGCGCAGACAAAGACATAATGGCGTATTAAAGCAATGAACATGCTGCAGTGCAATATTTTATTATGTGCATTGCAATATTTCTAAGGCCTATCAAATTTACTGAATACCCAGTTCTTAGTGGGCTCAATATGAGAATACTGCTTGTAGATTAAATTTTTCCCATCTGACTCAATTTTAAGGCGGTAGTAAACCAAATTTCAGGTTTTTGACTCTTTGACGTGTTCGATAAGGCGAACCAGCGTTTCGTAGGGCTGTGCGCCCACGAGGGCATAACCACCGGCGGCGAAGGTGGGAACGCCCGTGACGCCACTTTCCTGGCACAGTTTCCAGTCCAGGTCGACTGCTTGTTGGTAGGTACGTTCTTCAAGGGCTACCAAGGCTTCTTCGACAGAAAGTCCATTAGACTTTACTACGTCTAATAAAACGTCGATTTTTCCGATATTGCGGCAATCAACGAAATAGGCCCGATATAGAGCGTCGTGCAGTTTATCGCCACCTTCTTGCGTATCGGCCCATTTGCCTAGCTCCTGGGCCATGCGGCTGTTATAGGTGTGAGTCCGCTTTCCATAGGGAAGACCGGCCGCATCCATGCGCGCCTTCATCTCCGCTTGGCGCTGCTTTAGGTCCGCACCCCGATAATTGGCTAGATCGCTAAGCGCCTTGCCTTCGGTGGGCGTGTCCGGATGAAGCGGAAACGGAATCCAGTTAATTGTGACGTTGTGTTCTTGTTGTAGCTTACTCACACTCCCGGTGCAGAGATAACACCACGGTCATACATAATCGGTGAAGATATTAAGCTCGATTGGCTTGGCCATCATGTTGTCTCCCTTTTTATAGGTCAAATTGTAGAAGAATGTGGTTAGCTCTCTTTATCAGCCTGCGTCCTGCTTCATCACTGGAACCCAAAAGGGAATGGATACTTTATCTAAGATATAATTACTGGCTTTAAAAAAACTAAAAATGCCTCACCTACCAAATAATATGCTGACCACTAGCCATGGGCATCCAATACATTGCCATCGATTACCGGCATTTCGGCGTGAATGAGAATGAAGGCTAGTTTACACGGGGCAGTACCGTTATTGACCCAGCAATGATTAGTACCACGTTGGATAGCTACGTCGCCTTGTTTGAGATGGACGCTTTCGCCGTCATCCAACTCCATGTCGATTTCACCTTCAAGGATAATTGCATAATCCAGAGATGCGGTGCGATGCATACGACGTTCAATGCCTGGATCAAACTGAGCAATACGGCAAACGGTACCATTCTCGAAGATAGTGCTTTTGACATCATGTGATATATCTTTGTCATCCCTAAGATCCGGCGGCATTTTATCACTGGCCCAAACTACAGCCGACTGGCCGCCCGGACGGAGGCTTCTAACATTGGTGGCGATTTCGTCGGTAACTACAACCGCTTTACCGTTTTCATCATGACCGGTAACAACCCGACGGACTTCTAAAGACATCTCAAACTCCCACTTTGCGTTTTTATTTCTACGGCCATTCATACTGCCGTTTACTACGTTGATAACTTATAGAATAAGGGAGAAAGAGACCAATCGTTTGCGGCCTATAAGGCACCAAATCCAACAAACATTGTTAGAAATTATGGGGCCATAGGATACCAACTATGTGGTTTAAGTTGGAGAGGTGGATAGACAGGGAAGGTCAAAAGTTTGTTAGTAGTTGTTCAGAAAGCTTGCGGTAGGAGGCTAGGTTGTCGAAGCAGGGTGTAAATGGGACCCGTCTTGCATTGGCGGCCATCGCCCTTGGTACTTTGGTGGGGCCACTCGATTCAGCGGTGAATATCAGCTTCTCAGATATTACTTCGAGTTTCGGCATTCCAGTGAAATCAATCCGTTGGATCATCATTCCTTATGTGGCGACTTATGCCAGCTTGATGCTTGTCTTCGGACGCTTAGGAGATTTATTCGGACATATTAAAATTTTTCGGATGGGCCTCGTAGTTAGCGTTATCGCCTATGGATTTTGCGGTTTGGCAGAGACTTTTGAATGGTTGATGGCATTTCGTGTGATGCAAGGGATTGGTACCGCGATGGTATTCAGCTGCGGCCCAGCTTTAGCGACCAGCCTATTCGATGAAAGTGTGCGCTCCCGTATCTTAGGTGGGTACGCCATGATCTATGGTTTAGGCGTGGCATTGGGGCCATCTTTAGGCGGGATTATGGTGCAGTATTGGGGCTGGCCGTCTGTTTTTCTATTCCGAGTGCCGTTGGCGATACTAGCGCTTTTATTAATCTCACTTGGCCGGTTCCCGATATTGCCACGCGATGAGGGGGTGTTTGAGACGGGCCTTGTACTGAGAGTAGCTTTTTGTTCGGCGATAGCGTTGATTGGGGTCGGTCAATTTCCCTATCTTTTGGATAATACTCTTTGGGCCGGATTGGTGGGTGTCGGTACAGGAGTAGCATTGTATATCGCGATCTTATCATCACGACGTGGCGGTATGTTTGGTCTAACCGGTGATGCGGTGCGGAAACCGGATTTTGTCATCGTTATTTGCACTGGGGCTGTAGTCAATTTTACCGGGTTCTCGGTAATGTTATTGGTACCCTATTTCTTAGCACAACCCAGTGCACCAGATTTAGCAGCAGGGGGCCTCATCTTGGCAACCGGCCCATTAGGGATGATGATCGCTGCGCAGTGGGGGGGATTTCTAACTACGCGCTTTGGGGCTAATCGGCTGGCTTTTCTCGGTGCGGTGCTGGTCGCGGGCGGCACGCTATCCATCGGTTTCTGGCCATCGAAAATTTCCATAGATTTGATGGTTGTCTCACTGTTGTTCTATGGCACTGGGCTTGGGTTGTTCCAGGTTTCCAGCCTGGAATTAGTTAGTGCGGCATTGCCGCTATCGCAACGTGGGGTCGCGGGAAGTATCGTCTTGGTCATGCGTACGGTCGGCGTCTTACTAGCTGCAAGTCTGCTGATGCTTCTGTTTACCGTTAATGTCGAAAGTGCAGTGGGTACGAGCAATGCCTTTCTCAGTGGGTTTCAAGAAACTTTCCGGCTTGCTGCGGCTGTGTTGTTCATTTTTCTAAGCCTCACATGGCTTCGACCTCGTATTTGGATTCAGAAATCCTAAATCCTGTTGCATCTAAAATAGGTTATTCGAGTTGTCGCCTGACACGGGTGCGGCTGGAATGGTGAACTGCTTGATGCCGGTAATCCTATTAATTTGGTAGAGACGGAGAGGATACTTTGGTGAATATTTCGCGAATGGCCTCTCTGTCTTGAGTGTGCGCCAGAACCACCATCAGGAGAACGCGCGCTTTGATACCACTTAAATGGCCTGCAGGAATGGCACCACGTTCGATCATACTTCTGAATGACCCGTCATGGCCTTTTGCGAAATAGGCAGATCCACCAAGCATTCGATGTCCGACTACAACAGGAATATTAGCCTCAAGCGCGTCGCAAACTGCATTAAAATAGGGGATGTTCACATTCCCCGCACCGATCCCCTCTATCACGATTCCATCGACTCCTTCTGAAATGCAGGCGCGTACTAGCAAATCGTTCGCGCCTTGAGCAAGAATGATAAGTTGAACGTTTTCCTTCATATAGTCGATGTCGATGTGGAAGCGCCTCTCCGGTTGGGAGAAGTAGATCAGGCCCTCTTTTGAAATAGCACCTAGTGGTCCGCCGTCCCGCGAGGCGTAGGCATTCACTAAATTTGCGTTCATCTTGATTGCATTTCGGGCAGCGTGGATTTCTCCATTAAAGCAAAGCAAGACGCCACGGCTCTGTGAATGGGGGTGTGCAGCAGTCATAACGCTGTAGAGAATATTCCGAGGTCCATCGGCATCCGGTTCTGAAAGGTTCCGCATAGCTCCGGTTAATACTATTGGTTTTGGTTGGTCTAAGGTTAAATCCAAAAAATATGCCGTTTCCTCCATGGTTGCGGTTCCATGGGTGATTACCACTCCAGTTGTATCGTTTTGAGACACAAGTTTTCGGACGAGCTTGCCGAGCTCTACCACTGTATTTATATCCATAAGGTCGCTGGTAATATTCGAATGCTGTAGACATCGAATTTCCGCAAAGTCGTAAATTTCTGGAATTTTTGCAACCAGATCATCGGCGGTGGCAGGATCAACAAGGATGCCGTTTTTTGGTACATAGTTTGACGCGATCGTACCGCCCGTCGCAATCACATAAACAATTGGCTTCGCCATAATTCATTCCCTTAATGATCACTGCCAACGTATTGAATTACGCACATTGTAGTTGAATTGGCTACAACGCGTCCATTGAGGTTACTGCAATAATAGGCGCGTCGAGCTGGCCGTCTTTCACCATTTAATAGAGCGATGAATTTTTAGCTTCGCGCCACTCTGCCGTCGGATTTCAAACCGTCGGCGGCGGTGCGCATACTTGATTATAGGCGTAGCGCGCTTTCAGAGTGCCGAAATGATCGAAGACATCAAGTGCGACCTCCAATGCTTCCGGTGTGATTTCGATATGCGGCGTCCAGCATCCAAGCTGTTGATAGGTCGCAATGCAATCGGTTAGCACGTCAAAATCAATTTTAGGGAAATATGATTTTTCCGCCTTAGCGATCTCTTCTGCTGGTGTTTCGTTTAACCAGACCCGCGTTTTTTTATAGGCGCGTGTGAAGGCCTTAGCGGTGTCGGTGGCGAGCCACTCACGCGTTGCCGCCAGACTGGAAAAAGCGTTCGGGCCGATCTGTTCGCCCACTTGAGCAACGATATGGCCGGCGCCATCCTTTTCGAGTTGTTGGGGGAACGGTCCTTGTTGCTCGATATAAGCGCCTTGGCCATCGCGGAATGCTTTATCCATATCGGCCGCGCCGCCAACATTAATGACCTTAATTTTAGAAAAATCGATCCCCGCTTTGTGACATGCATATTGGAACATGGCCAATGGTTGCCCTCCGTCGAATAAGACCACCTCAGCGCCTTCGAGCTTTGCCCATGAAAAATCCCGGTCTGGCTCACGGGCGGTTAAAAAGAAACCGTCCATTTCGTTGATTTGTGCAAAATGTAACGCTCTAGGCACCTCACCATTGTCGAGTGAGTTGAATGCCTGGCTGGGTGCAGTCTGGATGACCTGCGCGGTCCCATCTTCGAGTGCTTTTATTGCTGAAACACCCGGCGTCGCAACAGACCACGAAGCATCTATACCTTCTTCCTTCAGGAAGCCACCAGCCATCGTGGCGATCAGCGGAGTATAGAATGCGGAGAAGAGGGTAAATTGTATTTCAATTTTTTCCATCAGTACCTCCAAATGGACAGTGGGCAAAGTAAACGCACCGTAGCACGCGCGTCGGCGTGTATTGGGCTTCTAAAATCAGCGTCATCAGAAAATATATTATGAGGAATATAGTCTCCTTCACGAGCTCTGCCAGTCAAAAACAAATCAGGTTCGCTTTCCGGTCGCTGGCGTGTTCCCTCATGTGCTATCGCTGATTATAATCAGGATACCGAAACGGAGTTTGCACGATGACTGAGATATATACACCTCCAAAAGTCTGGAAATGGGAAGGACAGAAACAAGGTCGATTCACAAGCACTAATCGTCCGATTGCCGGTCCGACCCATGACAAGGAATTGCCGGTTGGTAAGCATCCGTTGCAGCTATATTCGCTGGGGACGCCGAATGGTGTGAAGGTAACGGTGCTGCTAGAGGAATTGCTAGCTATGGGTCATACAGGCGCCGAGTACGATGCTTGGTTAATCCGAATTGGTGATGGTGATCAATTTGGCAGTGGTTTTGTCGATGTGAATCCGAATTCGAAAATTCCAGCCCTAATGGATCACAGTACTAATCCTCCAACTCGGGTTTTTGAATCCGGTGCCATACTGCTCTATCTAGCAGAGAAGTTCGGTGAATTCCTACCGAGTGATGCGGCGGGGCGGACAGAATGTCTGAACTGGTTGTTTTGGCAAATGGGTAGCGCACCGTATTTGGGTGGTGGTTTTGGCCACTTTTATGCCTATGCGGAGGAAAAATATAAATACCCCATAGATCGTTTCACTATGGAAGCCAAACGCCAGATTGACGTACTTGACCGACGCCTGGCTAATAATCGTTATATTTGCGGTGATAAATATACTATCGCCGATATGGCTATTTGGCCTTGGTATGGTGGCGTTGTCATTCTCGGACAGTATGAAGCAGAAGAGTTTCTCGATGCAAGCTCCTACACCAATGTTGTGCGTTGGGCCGAGGAAATCCATGCACGTGAAGCTGTTAAACGTGGTCGTATGGTCAACCGCTTACGGGGTGAATTGTATGAGCAGCTCCATGAGCGACATGATGCTAGAGATTTTGAAACCAAGACGCAGGATAAAATAGAGGCAACGGAGTAGGCATTGGCCTCTATTAGGCTTTAATAGCCATTTGGTTTTGTGAACTTACTTCGATGGTTCTCTTTATGTTGCTTGTAACGGCACGCACAGAGGGATGGCGGGATGGTAATAGCCGTCCTGTCTCCCAAAGGCATGGCCACTGTCATAAGCATCAATTATCCATTTCGGTAATCTTGGACCGTCCTTGCAGGCTAGCCATAGCCGCAATAAATGTCGACGTTTAGCAAGATCATCAGAATCTTTGAAAGAGCGGCGGCTATGGAGAATTGTATGGTTGCAAAGAAACTGGATATCGCCTGGTCGAAATTGCATATCAAGGAAGAAATCCGGATGGTCTGCAATGTTATCAACTAGGGCCAAGGCTTCTTTCTGGGCATTTGTAAATGGGCGAACGCCGGGTATTGCTTGCGCTTTGAATATGTGTCCACGCACATAGTGGGCAATCATGCGTTTTCCCTTGGGCATGAATAGCGGTACGTCTACGAAACGCTCACTATCGTCTGGATTTTCACTTACAAAAGTACGTTGCAAAGGTTCCATTAGCACCTTGGCTAAGTCGGGCCGTCGACGCACAAGTTCATTATATATAGTCGTAGAGGAAACGATAAGAGAATCGCCCCCAGACAACCCTGGTTTAAGACAAAATAACCCCACGATATCCGCGGTATCCGTATGGAATGGGAGATGGTCTGTTCTTTGGTAACCGCGTGTTTTTAATTTGCTTAAACCGAGATTTAGGTTTGTGACATGTCCTAGTGCATGGCCTTTACTATTCTGTGAGATTGGCATGCCGATATGTACCCCTAGGCCCCAATAAGCGCGGGCAGTTTGATCAATGGACCATTTTTCAACGGGCAAGCCACGTAATAACGAAAAGCCGCGGCCATGCAGTATGTCTGTTTTGTTCTTTGTGAGTGTCGCTTCGATCGACGGCAACGGAAAACTATCCACGGTAATGTCGAGTATGTTCTGATTTGAAGAGGCTTCTACTGCCACCTCTATTTCAGCGATTTCATCAGCTGTCCACCGATGCAACCACTCGTCTTCTCGATCGGCCATATCCGAACCAATCCAGGCTTGTTGTCCGGTATAAGTCTTTAGGGCTTGGGGTGACATGTCCATCAAATAGAGCTTTTATGGAAGGTCTCAAAAAGGGGCATAATTGTTTTCGAACAGTTTAAAGAGTTGACCGTATCAATGACTCTATCTGCCTGAGCTGTACTGCCATAAATCGCGTAGAGACGATGAAACTTATTGGTGACTTCGTCTGCGCTCATGGGGTGCTTCGTATGACCCTTTGGGTAAGGCAGTTCATGAACGTGTTTGCTGCCATCGTTGAGAGTGACTGTCATTCGGCATGGCACTTGTTCGGGGTGCGCCTCAGTAAGTGCTGGGTCTTCAGCAACGGTGATGCGCGGCATCAATGCCTTTATATTTGGTGATTGGAGGGCTTCATCGGTGAAGGCGGCTTCGCCTACATCACCATACAGAAAAGCCGTGCCGACGACATAGGGCATACTATGGTCCGCTGTTTCTCGGGTTCTTGGTGCCCAGCGGTTGGGGTCACTACCCATCATTGTGAAAGCTTTTAAATAGGTATCAACATGGATATTTTTTATGGCATCGACAGAAAACCGATCACGCATACCTAGTGCCGTCCAAACTGCGGTTTGGCCCTGGTAGCAGATAGGGAAGGCCTTCAAATTAGTAATAGCAATGCGATAGGGCGCTTCACCTGGTTGAAGGGGCCATTGGAATTTTCCGATTACATCCCAGAGGCCATATTTACCCTCAACGGGTTTTTCTGGGCCAGTAAAGCCCTCCATAGCTAGCAACGCTGCAAAAAGGCCATTCCGTGCAGCATTGGCGCCAGCGCAGCCTTTCCAGGCCGAGAGCTCTCCTTCACGAGTTTGGAATGTCGCCATATTCGGCACTAACGCCAAAGCAATAGCGTGGGTAAGTTGTTCACAATCAAGTCTAAGAAGTTTACCAGCGGAAACGGCTGACGCGACAATGCCGTATATCGGTTGGTCCCATCCTTTGGTATTTACATCTATGGTCTCTGTAAAACTGCAATACACCTCATATCCAAGCGCAATGGCGGCAATGAGTTCCTTCCCTGTAGCATCAGCAATTTCTGCTGCAGCGAAGCTCGCTCCCAAAAGATCGCTTGGATGACCGCCACTCTTGACCCTATACGAATCGCTCAAGTCCAGGACGCGCAACATTACTGAATTCGCGAAGGCTGCCATTTCTGGCGAAGTCTTTTCACCGGTCGCAAATATGGTGGCTGGTGTCTCCATAGAGTAGCGCCTAGCCATCCGGCATACGGATTTGGAAACAGGATGATCAATAGCACCTGCAATACAACCGAGAGTATCAAGGATCCGAAGTTTAGCACCCGCTATTACGTCTGCGCTTATTTCGTCGTAGTTGACAGATAGTGCGTACTTCGCAAGGTTTTCGGTAGTTGCATCCATTCTTGTGTCTATCCCTATTGTGGGATCAAAGAATTTTATTACGATTAGGCCTATTCCTTGGACAATGCTTGCCTTTCGACGAAGCTGAGAGATCCCATGCTGCGTGTAATGGCTACTTCGTCTTCATATTCATGTAATTCAGCCAACAAAAGCAGCCGTTCAAGAGCAGTTTCTGTAAGCGTACTTCCTTCTTTGAGAAGAAGAATTTCATTTACTATAATGTCTTGTTCCAGAATGTCGTTGGGCATTAAACGTGTTACGGTGACGCTTAATGAAATTGATGGTATTTCCTCTGTCGCGTCTTCATCGTCTTCTTCTGTTTTGTTTTCAGCGACTTCTTCAATCACATTCTCATCGCCTTCATTAATTACTTTCTCATTGCCTTCATTAACTCCATGCTCGTCGTCTGCATCAATATCATTTGAAGCCAAAAGATCCCTTACTTTTTCGAGTAATGCTTCGTCAAATAAATGGCGTTCGCTAAATGCACGATCAAACTCTTTATCAGTTGGTTGGGAATCAGCCGCTTCTTCTGCCAGCGTGTTTAGAATTTTTAGGAGGCGTGCACCGACAGGAATTTCTTCTCCACCGGGAGATTTCTCCGGAATACCGGTCCCATCGTAAGCCTTATCTTGAAATAAGACGATCTCAGAAACGTACTCCATGCGCGGGATATTGGACAGCAATGCTTTACTCGCCTCTGGCACTCGCGCTAGAACGTCGCGCTCGTCTTTGGATAACGTGTCTCCGTTCGAATCCTTTACCAAAAGTTCTGGCGGTACTGTGACCCGCCCGATTGGGGCCAATAGGGCAGCCATTCCTAACTCCCAAGGATGGTCCATGCTAAGCGAAGAAACTACTTCTTTCATCCAACTGTGGACGCGATTCGCCCGTCCGAATATTTCTGGCTCTGACGATGCGACTATATCAAGTAATAACTTCACGCTACCGGCCAATGCATGCTCCAACATGTCGCGTTCTGTCTCATTCATCTTTTGACGCCTTTCTTTTCGAATGTATTCGCGTCATTTACTGAGCGTCCGGGCTACCCGAAAGCCTATATCGCTGTAGCGTTTTTTCGTTGAGTTTCGGAAGCGGTAGGCAGACCGCCCTGCACCAGCCATCATAATCCAGGACCCCCCGCGGGCGATATCTGCGCCATTTTTGTTACTTCGCGCTATCCATTCTGAAACATTACCCAACATATTATGTAGGCCAAATCCGTTAGGTTTAAAGCGTCCAATGGGTGCGGTGTAGATATAATAGTCCGTGCATTTGCTTATCTGTACATTTGGATATTTTTGCTTCAATGCCTTGTCTGCTGTATTCGCGTACTTACAACGTTCAGCGTGATTTTCAAAGCGCTTGGAGAAGGGAAACGAACCCTCTTTGCCGGTAGCGGCATAAATCCATTCATTTTCCAATGGTAAGCGGTAACTCTTGCCGGAGACATGGCTTAGCCATTTGGTGTAGGATAATGCATCTCCACGGGAGACACAGGCCACCGGCTCGTCATTGCCTTGTTTAAAGCCGGGATTGGTCCAGTTCTGAACGGAACTTAATTCCCACCGGCGGCCATTCTTATGCAAGCAAGGTTCTGTTTTATAGCCGGTTGCTGCAATAAAAGCGGCGTACTGACCTCGCGTAATTTCAAACTTACTTAAAGCATAGCGTTGTTTAACAACAATCCATTGGCTTTTCTTTTTCGCCTTGGAATATTCGGCACTTACCGCACCCGGTGCGATGCTTATCATTTGTGGGCATTTATTGCAGTCGCTGAAGGTTTGGCCGTCTGTAGGAGACACAAATGTTACCGCTGCAAATGTTGCTGCAAGCGCCAAAATCGGTGCCTTCATAGTCTTGTCCTCCCATGCCCCTGTTTTTCTTAATGGTCTGGTAATTATAAGTTAAACATTGTTTTAAAGCATTAACGAATTGGTTGCATTTACACCATGACTTGACCCGAGCGCGTAACACCAGAACAATAGATTTGCAGCCAAAACTTTAGGTGAAAGAGAAATTTTATGAGTACGCTCGGATATGAAACTTCGCAGCATTCAAGTCAGTCTTTTAAAATCACTAAGATCAAGGAACATATCGGCGCTGAAATTACGGGTATTGATTTACGTAAAACTATAGACCTGGAGATGCATCAGCGGATTAATGATGCGCTAGTCGAGCACGTAGTTCTGGTAATTCGTGATCAGGACTTTGAACCAGCGGACTTTCAAAAGGCGATAAGTCGTTTTGGAGAAATTATGCCTGATAATAATAGTCTCCATTTGGTAGATGGATTTCCACTAATGCTTATTTTGTCTAACCGGTTGAAAGACAGTAAAGGCGGTCCGGCTAAAGTGGAGAAAAATTCTAATTGGCATACGGATCACACAAATCATGAATGTCCGCCAAAGTACACAACCCTTTATGCCGTAGAGCTTCCTGATAAGGGCGGAATTACGAATGTCGTGAACATGCGCGCGGCCTATGACGCGCTGTCGCTGGAATGGAAAAAGCGGATCGATCCATTACAAACTGCTAACACGCTTATTAGCAGGGCTAATTGGGAAACCGGGAACCCTGATATTGTTAAGGAACAAAAAGAAACCACGCGAAGAGCTGTTATGCATCCCTTGGTGCGTACGCATCCAGAAAATGGGAAAAAAGCGATCTGGTTCCACAAGGGTAAAACTGACACTGTCACCGATATGGATCCTTATGAGACGCAAGATTTTTTGTCTGAATTGCTTGCTAATTCGCTACAAGACGATTTCATCTATGCCCATGAGTGGAAACTGGGTGATTTGTTGATGATCGATAATAGGAGCGCCTTACATCGTGCTGGCACAGATTACGACCACAGTCAGCATCGGATGCTCTATCGGCTGATGGTAAAAGGTGATCGACCCGTCTAGTGATTCAAACTTTAGGGGGATAAGGCCGATAGAGAAATGTGTGAAAGTAAAAACATATTTTTAGAATTGTACATTTTAAATTTTTCTGCGGCCAATGTCCGCTAATAAGTCACGTGACCTCCTGATCTATGTTGATGCGGACGCTTGCCCTGTGAAGAATGAAATCGAGCGTGTGGCACATCGCCATGGTTTGAAGGTTTTTATGGTAAGTGATGGTGGCGTTCGACCCAGTCAGAATCCGTTGATAGAAATTGTTGTAGTCACTCAAGGGGCTGATGCAGCGGATGATTGGATTGTTGAACATATCCAGAAATCAGATATTTGCATCACTAGCGATATACTTCTCGCAGGGAGGTGCTTAGGGCGGAATGCATTTGTGTTAAAGCCAAACGGGCAAACATTTAGCCATGACAATATTGGGACGGCCTTAGCGACGCGCGAGATCCTCCAAAATTTGCGTGATAGTGGCGAACTTACTGGAGGTCCCAAGCCATTTAGCAAAAGCGATCGATCTGAGTTCTTAAACCAGCTAGAAACAACCGTACAAGCGGCAAAGCGGGAGATAATCTAACCAACATTAAACTCGTGGAGCGGAGTAATTATTTAAAGCATTTATTACAAAAAATTTAGGCCCGATATTCGCGGATATGCCGAGTATTCGTAAACAGTGCGTTGGGTGAAATAGTAAATAAGCTGCCAGTGGAAGCCGCAGGGTCATAAACATGCCATAATTACCAATGCTGGTAACGGGCTTAAAGATTTACGAACCTTTTCGAGGGAATTCGTGTAACGAGGGTTAGCCATGCTCAGGCAGGTAGACTTGGCCTTCCATGATCCGTCGTGCGGTTCGACCCAATGTGGCGCGTTTCACTGCGTAATCATTGCCCTTAATTTCTACCTGTGTTTCGGTCTCAATCACGCCTGCAGGGTGACCGATCCGCACTATGATATTATCTAATGTTTCAGGTTTGCAGGCCTCATATACAATCGTTCCAGGCAGTCTACTTGCGACTCCGGTGCACACGGTGCTGGTGCCTGCATAGGTTTTGTGCATCTGTTGCATAAACATCAAGCGAGAGACGAAGTCACATTCTTGAGCTTTGATTATGCCGCTACCAATAACATTTTCATAATCCTGGGCGGGCCCTATCATTCCGATTAAGGGCGTGGCGGGGCTTTCTTCGCGGCTGCGGTCAGGATCGTTTACCATGCCCATAGCCGCTGCTCCATGTGCACGGATACGTTCTAATTTATCCGTCAAGTCCGTGTCCGCGTCTATCTCGGCCGCGGTTTCTGTTCCCGTTAGCCCTAAGTCGGCAGCACGGAGAAAGACATGGGCGTTTCCGATATCGACCAATGAGACATCTATTTTGCCGACACCTGGGATATCCAAGGTATCGATTGGATTGCCTGTGGGCAGCAGTCCGCCAGCACTGGCACCTGCTGTATCGGCAAAGTCAACCTGTATGCGCGCACCTGTGCCGGGTACGCCGGGAATAGCAAAGTCACCTTTTTCAAGCGGACAATCATTTTTAACGGGAACTTCGACGAATAACATACGGTCTAAATTTGTATTGTAGATACGCAGCGTCGTGACAGGGGAGACAGTTTCCACCATTTTTTCCCAGATGGCGAATGCACCTACGCCAGAGGTGAGGTTGCCGCAAAGTGAACGGTAATCTACCTCCGGTTCGTCAATCTCTACCTGCCCAAATGTATATGTGAGCTGCGCGTCTTCGGCTCGTGGGTTGCCGATAGGCGGCGGTCCGATAACGCAAACCTTACTGGTCAGAGGATCAGCACCGCCAAGGCCATTGATCTGACGTTTATCAGGCGAGCCAAATATTTGTAAAATTGTTCGGTCGCGCTCAATTGGATCTGAGGGTAAATCGGATTCCTTTAAATAAATACCTTTGCTTGTACCTCCCCGAAGTATTACGCAGCGCACCGGATCAGACATGGACCCCTCCATAGATTATAAATTGCGATTTATATAGGCGTTATAAGGTATGAGCGAAAGAAATCGCACGAGTTAAGTCCACCTGTCATATTTGTTTTTTAATAATTGATTAAGCTCGGTAGCGTATCATGCCTTGATAAATAGGAGGGCTAAATCCAGAATGAAAAGTATTTTATTCCTTTGTGTCGCGAATTCTGCTCGTAGCCAAATGGCGGAGGGATTGGCGAGGAAGTTATTTGGCCCGGACATTACTGTTCAAAGCGCAGGTTCTAATCCATCGGCTATCAATCCCAATGCTATTTAGGCTTTGGCTGAAGTAGGCATAGAGGCGAAAGATCATCATCCTAAATCGCTTGAAAGTATTGATACGGATTCCGTTGACCTTATTATTACGTTATGTTCCGAGGAAATTTGTCCGATCTTTCGGGGCGATGTAAAGCAGCTTCACTGGCCGATAACTGACCCAGCGACGGATGACCCAACGGTCGGGCCGGCTGAGTTGATGGATCGCTTCCGCTGCGCACGCGAAGAAATACAGGCCCGCTTGGAGCAATATAATTTGGAGACTGGTATCTCAAGTGGGAAACGGATTTGAAAGAACAAAGAAACGAGTAAACTGTCTTGCATGAGTGCCACGATCAAAGAAACTGCAAATTACTCTAATAATGTCGTATCATGTTTGGGCGAGGGCCAAACCCAATTGGAGCATCGGCCTTTTCTAAAGCCAGGGGCAGGGGAGCTTTTATTGCGCCTTAGGGTTGTTGGGCTTTGTGGTACCGATTTATTTAAATTAACGGCAGGTAGCGAGGCAAAGGGAAGTGTTCTTGGGCATGAGGTTGTGGGTAACGTCATTGCCCTTGGAGAGGGTGTAACGGCATTTAAGCTGGGAGACCGGATCGTAGTTCCTCATCATGTGCCATGTGGTGACTGTATTTACTGTCAGCGTGGTAATGAAACCATGTGCAGAACTTTTCGCAAAAACCTTATGAAGCCTGGAGGGTTTTCTGACACGATTTTGATCGAGGCCCCTGCGGTAGCTTTGGGTGCATACCGTTTAGACGATCAAATTACAGATGAGGCGGCGGTATTTATGGAGCCCGCGGCCTGCGTTCTACGCGGGATTCGGCGCGCTGGGATTATAAGCAATGGCGTTGCAGTGGTACAAGGCGCCGGTAGTATGGGGCTGTTACATCTGCTCGTTTTGAAGGCTGCTTTGCCCAGTGTTCGAGTGGTTATGATTGATACTGATATGAACCGATTACGGTTTGCCACGAAATTAGGGGCTGCTGGAGCTGCAGTGCCAGGTAAGGAGGCAGAGGATATTTTAGGTACATTCTCCGATGGTGCAGATGCTGTATTTGACACAGTCGGTGGCGCTGAACCCCTAAACTCCGCCTTATCGCTAACTCGTCATGGCGGCACGGTGGTATTGTTCGCGCATGCCAAGGGTAACGAGGTAGCGTCGTTCGACCTCAATACCTTGTTTAAGTATGAACGGCGGGTGATTGGAACTTATTCGGGTGCACTAAAAGAACAGTCGGAAATATTCGAGTTGATACGATCCGGAAGACTAGACCCGACACCACTGGTCACTCACACCATGCCGCTCAACGATTTCGAACACGGCGTGGATTTGGCACGGACACGCCTTGCGTTAAAAGTATTATTCACTCCTTCTGAAAAGAATACGGTTTGAAAATGGACCTTCCTCAGCGGATGAAGGGGGCGATGCTGATCGGTCCTGAGAAAATTGAAATTTGTGAAGTGCCCGTTCCGGATCCAGCTCCAGGTGAAATATTGCTTAGTGTTGAGGCGGCAACAACGTGCGGCACGGACGTCAAAGTTTTCCTCCGGGGTGGGCACCCTCGTATGCTAAAAACACCGACCCTATTTGGCCATGAGGTGGCTGGACGAATTGCCAAGTGTGGTGATGGTGTGAGTGGTTTTGTTGTTGGCGATCCCGTTGTAGTTGCAAATTCCGCACCTTGTTTAGATTGCGTCTACTGTAAGTTGGAGCGTGAGAATTTATGCGAGGATTTACAGTATTTGAATGGCGCCTACGCGGAATTCATTTTGGTGCCTAAACGATTTGTAGAGCGAAACACTCATATAATTCCCAAAGGTTTGGCATTTGCGCGGGCGGCTTTGAGCGAGCCCTTGGCCTGCGTTCTGCATGGTATTGATGCTTGCGATTTCGCCCGCTACGGAGTTGCAGCTGAGACTATTATTTATGGTGGAGGTCCTATTGGCTTGCTATTTGCAGCGGCTCTCGCCAGGACAGGGCACCGTGTAATACTCGCCGATCCAAATCCCCAACGTCTTAAAGCTGCATTGAAAATGGGCGCGGCCGAAACCATCCTCATTGAACGTGGAGGTAGACAGGCGGCTAAGGTCAAAATAGCAACTAACGAGGGCAAAGGGGCTTGGGTTGCAATAGATGCTACAGGACAACCAGAGGTATGGGTTGATGCGATTGCATCTGTTCGTCCCGGCGGATTAGTAAATTTATTTGGGGGTTGAGACCCGGGCAAATCGATTCCACTCGATACAGGCCTGCTTCATTACAGTGAAATTACTATTAAGGGTGTCTATCATCACCGACCCGAAACGATTCGTCGCGCATTAACTTTACTAAGCGATCCATCTTTTAAAGTTGATCCATTACTATCTTGTGAACTCCCAATAGAGATGGTTGAGGATGCCCTTCGCAGTATGATGCGAAAGGAAACTCTGAAAGTTGTAATAGGACAGGGAAAAAACTCTCAGGCGTAGGCAAGGCTCATCAAGCTTAAAGGCTGTTAGAAGATACCGTATAATTTGCCGCTGTTGATCACTGCTTTTTCCCGTTTAGACTCAGACTCTCGATGTTTTTCCTTGATGCCTTTCATCATTAAATCCTAAAGCCGAGGCGCATGATAATAAATACTCATGAGTGGAGCTATGTGAGTCGATTTGATTGGGTGATACTAAATACCTGCGGTACTAGGGGCCTTTGCTACCTCTATTCAAACGTTCTAAGAGCCGAGGTGCGAATTTGTCTCCTGCTTTGGCAGCTTTGCGATACCAATTCGCTGCCTTGGTGCGGTTGCGAGAGATGCCAAGCCCTCCCTCGTAGTGCATGCCAAGAATACGCATTGCTTCGCCGCTTCCACCAGTGGCTGCATCTTCGAACCATCGTATGGCCTCATTTACATCCTTCCTAACACCGCCAATCCCGTTACCGTAGAGTCTTCCGACCCATGTTTTTGCGTTTGCCGCATAGGAGCCGTTTGGATATTTCTTTAAGAAACTTCGGTATGCTGCAACAGTATTCCGGTTTTTTGCGGCTTTAAATGCTTTCCGTTCGGCGAGTACTGCTAGGCGTTTAGCTTTCTTTTCAGCTTGGCGTTTACGTTTAGCTTCTTCACGTTTGCGTTTTTCCTCGAGGCTTTTGTTTATAGCTGACAGAGCAGCTTTGGCTTGATCAGCATTTGGCCCATCGGAATGTTTAGCTAGGTATGCTTCGTAGTCAGCTTTTTTTTCCGTTGTTGAGGCTTTTCTCCAAGCCGCTTTTTCCTCTTTCAATCTTGCCTCTACGGCAAGTTTTCTTTTTAAGTCTTTAATCGTCGCAGCAGCCTCATGCTTGTGTTCGCCTTGTGGATAAATTTTTAAATAGCGTTCATAGGACTTGATCGTATTGATATCTTTTGCGAGGTGATAGGTGGCTTCATCAGCTGCTTTAATGGCTGCTTTCTTTTCTCGTTGAATTTGCTCAATAGCGTCTATGGCATTGATACGATATCGTCCCTGCGGATATGTAGCGAGATAAGAGGTGAATGCTGGAATTTGATTTTTATTAATTGCTTTCTGCCAGGCGACTTCTTCGACTTTATAGGCCTTATACTGTTCGTAGCCGAAGCCTAATGCAACGAGGGCACCGATAAAAAAAATACCAGTCAGTATTACCGCGATTAGTAATCCTTTGTGGGAGCTCTCTTTGCTGCGGAGCGGTGCATCAGAAAAGGCTAGTGCTTCTAGTTTATTGTTTTTCGAGGTAGTAGAGACAAAATCAAATGCAATTGTGGTTTTCCCCAGGCGAACTATTGCGCTCTTTGCCAGCGGTGCTGGCTCAAAAGGGATTAGCTTTTTATTATTAATGTAGGTTCCACTCCTGGTGTTTAAATCTTCGAAATGAACGATACGGTCCTGGACAGTTATGCGGAGATGGCGCGCAGCAATTTTTTCGTTTGGTATCGTTCGGTCGCATATTTCGCCATCTCGGCCAATGACAAGCCCAGCCTCACGCATAAGTTCGTCACTTTTTAGTTCAAAACGAAAATCCGCCATCGAGACACTTCCAACTTTTTTTACGGTAATGCTACGCCTGTGAACCTACCTTTATTCGCTCTTGATAACTGGCTCAAGAAGCGGACGAAAGTCGGCCGTTCATAAAAGTTTCCGACGGCAACCGTGTGAATTTCTTTCTGGCCCCGATTTTGTCGTGTCACCGTATTAATGACATGTTGCCAGTTTCCGTTGGGAACCGTAGGCGCGCCGTCGCTGAGAAGAATTATTGCATCTACGTTATATTTGAGCGCTTCTAACAGCCCGGCCATTGTCGGCGTTCCGCCATCGACTTGTTGCATCATCTGGCGAACGAAAGACATCGCTATGTTTTTATTTTGCTTAGACATAGATGTAATGCCACCTGGTGAAGGCCAGTGTTGTAGTCGAATAGTATGAAAAGCCCGAGTGCCGGGTGCGTGAAAGCCGATAATGCCAATTTTTTCTCGACTGGTTAAGGGTTCTAATATTTTGCGCATGGTCTCGAGAGTAATGCTTTGAAACCTTTTCATGCTTTTTGACATATCCATAACTAAAATGAAGGTTTCTGCATTTGTTGCAAGACCAAGGAGAGCGAACTTAACCCGCCTTTTCATTTCTGCTTCCGCCTTGCTTAAGGCTTTACTGGAATTGCTAGCAGATTGATCAGCTGCGGCTGCTTTTTTTTCGGATGCGGCAGCCTTTCGTTCGGCGGCCGCGGCGCGCTCTTTTGCCCGCATCAGTTTACTTGCTAGATCACCGCTGTTTTTCGATTCTTTTTGAAGTTTCTTAAGTGCAGCCTTGGCACTGGCCTCTTTGGCTTTGGATTTTTTCAGTTCAGCTGCGGTATTTGCTGCAGTACTTTCTATCTCGGCAATCTGTTGGCGAAGCTGATTGTTATCGTTAACCACGTCGTCATGCTTAAGATAGTAGGGTAGTAAGACGATAGTAACGAGAATGAACGCGCCAAGAGCGGACGCAAATAAATCCAGCGCCGACATGCTAAATATTACAAGTTCGCGATTACTACGTTTCATTGGCCGGGCTCGTGCACTCGCCGGTTTATCGCTCGTAAAGCCGGTTTATGAGATTATCAAGGCAATATTGGCCGGATAGATTGAGCGCGCGCTCCTCGCGACCTTGAACAATATGCATGAAGAAGACCAAAATGCCGGACATCACGAGAGCTAGTAATGTTGTGAAGAAAGCAGTACCCAGTTTCGATGTAAGAACACGAAGCAGGCTCTCATCATCTGGTCGCATCTCTGCGATGCCCTCAAGTGCATTGGCAATGCCGATGACGGTACCAAGAAAGCCTAGCGTTGGAATAACCCAAACAATATAGCGTAGCATATTATAACGAAGATCAATCTCGTGTTGATAAAGCTCTAGGCTGGAATTCAACAGAGAATTCGACTGGTCGACTGAACGGCTCGATTGGAACTGCAGAATGACACGCGAGATGAGCCGGGTCAGAAAACACTCTTGAGTTTTTGGATCTTTGGTAACAAGTCGATAAAATTGGCCCAGATCCTCTGCCCGCAGCAATGTTTCATGGTCTTCTGGCAAATATTCTCGCTTTAGGACGCTTATTTCCAGCTTGCTACCTCGATGACGAATCCATAGCTCAGCAAACCCGACACCGTAAACTATCCACATTACGTTTTGAACAGTCAGCGGATAGGAGGCGAATTGACGATCAATCAATAGCCGCTCGGCAGTACCTGATAATAAAAAATGAAATGTGATCAAAAGCGCAAGCGCTGAAAAGGCACCGATAGCTGCAGCGATTACCCTAACTTCTGTTTCGCCCTCAACACTGAAGCGCGTCATCACTCTTTCTCCACAGCAATGATCTCGCCGGTATCAACGGAACGGCGCACACGGCCAGTGGGTAATGCAGACTTGGGGTCATATGCGGCGGCTCCTTTTTGGTTGCTTGCATTACCGTTGATGGCGCCCGCTGCTATCTGCGCATCGGCGCCACTTGCTGCTATAACCTGCATCAGAGTACTTACTGAAACATGATAGTCACCAAACCGTAAAGGTTCTGTTGGTAGAATATAATCTTGTTTCAGTCGAACCCAGCGAGCGCCGTTTTTGCGGAACGTGCCATTTTTACTAGCCCTGTCCGTTAAATGTAGTTTTCCATTACGCGCGATTACAAGTTCCGCATGAATATTGTCGATACTGCTTTGGTTCAAACGGATATCACAATTTTTTCCTGAACCGATTGAAAAAGTTTTGAAGGCGGGCATCTTGCCGTCAATTCCTTGGTTATTTATCCTTTGAAGACAACCTTATAACATATCTTAGTTGAGATAGTGCGAGAGTTCCTTAGGACAATTTTAAGTTTTAAGTTTCAGCCCGTTGGATGGACATTTGGCCCGCTGCGCGTATGAATAGCAGCTCAGAATGGATAACGGGAGGGAAGAGATGGTAAAAAAAGCCGATTATGTCGTGATTGGCGCCGGGTCGGCGGGCTGCGTGGTGGCAAGCCGGTTAACGGAAACCAATGCGACAGTCGTATTGTTGGAGGCAGGACCCAAAGACCTTAACCCGATGATCCATATTCCCGCCGGTTTGCGAAGTTTGCAGCACCATCCGGTCTTAAATTGGAATTATGAGACCGAGCCAGAAGAAATGACCGGTGGTCGGAGGGTTTATTGGCCTCGCGGCAAGGTTTTAGGCGGTTCAAGTTCGATCAATGGCATGCTTTATGTCCGCGGAAACGCCTTAGACTACAACACATGGGCCCAACAGGGGTGTCGCGGGTGGAGTTTCGATGATGTATTGCCTTATTTCAAAAAATCGGAAGATTTTAGGGGCGACGGCGAAGATGAATTCCGATCGAAAGGTGGCCTCCTCGCGGTCGAGCCTTATCGAACGATATTACCGCTCACTCACAAGTTCGTCGAAGCATCAGAGCAAGCGGGTTACGAATTCAATAAAGACTATAACGGACGGTTCCAAGAGGGCGTTGCTTATTCCCAGAATACCCGCGATCATCGGTTTCGTGCATCGACGGCACAGACATTTCTCAAGGCGGCCAAAGGAAGAAAAAATCTTGAAGTTATTACAGAGGCTTATGTAACAAAACTCATCTTTAATGAGAAGCGATGTGTAGGTGTTGCCTACCGAATTGGTAACAAGGATTTTGAGGTCCGCGCTAACAAAGAAATCATCTGCTCTGGTGGTGCGATTAATTCTCCGCATATTCTGCAACTATCTGGTATTGGCCCAGCTGATCACCTACAGGACCTTGGGATAGGAGTGGTCCATGACTCTCCGGGTGTGGGAGCTAATTTAAATGACCATTTTGTTGTGCGCATTGTTCATAAGGTAAAAGGCGCAATAACTCTTAATCAGATTGCTGATTCTATTCGCGTTGTGCCTGAAGTTCTGAAATATGCGATTTCGGGCAATGGTGCCCTCACATTTGGCGTTACTACCGCCATGGTTTTTTGCAACAGCCGCGAGGGGTTGGCTGCGCCGGACTTACAGCTTTTGTTTGCACCTGCCAGTTCGTCGATCAAAGTGGTCGGTAAATTGGATGAAGACCCTGGCATGACGCTTTCCATTTGCCCGGTTCGCCCACAAAGTCGCGGTACGGTGATGGCTGAAAGCCCTGATCCTATGGAAAAAGCGAAAATTCGGCCCAATTACTTTGGTGTTGAAGATGACATACACGTAATGCTGTCAGGAGTTAAGCAGGGCCAGAAGATCTTCGCGCAGCCGGCTCTGCAGGAGTATAGCATTGGGGAGGCGGTGCCCGGTAAGCCGATGGAAACGGCAGAAGAGTGCGTGGAATTTGCAAAGCAGCGCGGCGTTACGATCTATCATCCAGTCGGTACTTGCAAAATGGGAACGGACGTTATGTCCGTGGTAGATCCGAGGCTGAAGGTAATAGGTGTAGAAGGCTTACGCGTTATTGATGCGTCTATTATGCCAGGCGTTACGACCGGTAATACGAATGCACCATCAATCATGATTGGCGAGAAGGGAGCGGCAATGATCTTGGAAGACAATTAAGCCTCAGAACTGGACTACCACACCGCCGTTAATCTGCAACATTTGCCCGTTCACAAAGCTGCCATCCTTCGAACAAAGGTAGGCTACCATGCCACCAATTTCTGTTGTGAGGCCCAGCCGGCGCATAGGATTCTCATCACGTAGCTTTGACCTGTGCTCGTCTTTAGATAGATCGTAATCGTCACCCGGGAAAGTGCCCGGCGATATGATGTTTGTGGTGATACCGAATTGGCCAAATTCATCAGACAGAGATTTAGTTAGTCCCCAATTACCATGCTTAGAAACCGAGACTGCCGCAGCACCATGATAACCCCGTTGGGCCATCATGCCGGTGAAATTGATGATACGCCCCCATTTCTTTTCGATCATGCCCGGCAGGCAGGCACGACACAACCAAATGGAGGCATTGAGATTGACGTCTTGAACTTGCTGCCATTCTTCTTCGCTGATTTCAAGGAAACCCGCGTGAGGACGGATTGCTGCGTTGTTGACAAGTACATCAATACTACCGAATTTATCGATGCCGCCTTTCGCTATGTTTTCGGCTTCTTCCTTGATACCAACATTACCCATAGCAACGAGTGTATCTACGCCAAAAGCTTCAACTTCGGTGGCGGTTTCTTCACAAATAGTTCTATTTTTCGACCCATTTAAAATGATATTAAAACCGGCTTCGGCAAGGCGAAGCGCAATACCCTTGCCGATCATTTGTCCGGACCCTGTAATAAGTGCAGTACGTTCTGCGCGTGCCATATGATGATATCCTCTAGTAACGGCGGTTGATTTTGGTTCTTTTAGCGTGTCAGGCGTCGATGGGCCAGATGCGATTGCCAGCCAGTGGTGTATTCGCCTGATATGAAAATTCAATATTTGCTGAATCGCGTGTGTTTAAAAATCGGTCGCGTGCCAACTCCGTTGTGAACTGATACAGCATGCCATGTTTGGCAGGGCCGGTCGCAGAGAGCAGTTTCCGGCCACGCACTGAACCCTTCGTCAAAGCGAAGGCGGGCATGTTTTTTTGGGCCAGCCAGCTACAGAGGGCTTCATCGTTGTTAGTCGAGTTAGCGCAAGAGAATATGATTGCATCGCCAGGCCGTTCATTAATATTCAGGCCCTCAATATTCCATTCCTCCGTAAAGACTAAGGCATATGAATTTTGACGCATACCAATCATCTTGCGTGTTAGTTCATCCTGATTTTTTTTAAGTTGCTGCGGGCTTGGATCAAAGAACGTGCGCGTGCTAGTGCCGCCAAAGAAGGCGATGTACCGGGTGGATTGTTGGCTGCCTCCTTTATAATGTCCTGCCCATTCATAGCCTTCGCGATCTAATTTTTCAGGAATATGTACTTCATGGAACCAGGCGAGATAATCGTTACGGTTCTCTTCGGTAATATCATAGATGAGAGCCCATATCGCGTTACTCATTGATGAACCTTCTGCTTTTTTTGAGACTGTCGATTTATTTCTGGCACTTCATTTGAGTCAGGTCTCGTCATATTATCACCCTGCAATAATCGCTTCACCAGCTGTAATCGATTTGTGCATCAGGCGTCGTGCCTCCGACGGGAAGGCGTTACGATGATGCATGGTACAACGATTATCCCAAACAAGAATGTCACCGACTTCCCATTTGTGCTCCCAGACATATTTATCTTGGCAGGTATGGGCCCAAAGTTCGTCTAACACCTCTTCGCTTTCATCCAGGCCTAGACCAATAATATAAGAGTTAAGTCGGCGTCCGAGATACAAACACTTCCTGCCAGTAGTTGGGTGAACGCGGATCATTGGGTGTTTTATGCCGGGACAGGTTGCAGGATTAGTTGGCTCGTCATATTCAGGTCGTAAGGAACCATCAGAGCTATGGACTTTTGAATGGTTGGCGTACCGACCACTTACTATGACGCGAAGTCTTTCGGGTAGATCATCATAGGCCTGGTACATGTTAAGAAAACTTGTTTCACCGCCTACTTCACTTACTTCTATGGCATGAAGTAGGCTTGCAGAAATAGGCACCTCTGTAAAAGAGCTATCTGTATGCCAGAAGGCCTCTCCGTTGCCTAACGAACCGCGCGGTCGCCCGCCTTCCTCAATGATATTGGAGATGATGGTGATATCGTCGGGTACTTCGTCGGGGTAATATTTCTTGCGTCCCAAGCCAAGCAGTTGATTCGCCGTTAGACCTGCGGCACCGAAAATCTCTCGTAGCCTAAGAAGATCGTCGAAGCTCAAAGATTGCCCTTTAAACAGCAGCACCAAATTATCCGTATAAGCATCGAAGATAAACTTCTGTTCAGCTTTTGAAACGTTCTTTGACAAATCTATGTCAATAATCTCTGCACCGAGCGCCTTGTCCGTTTTTATAACCTCCATTGTCGCCTTCCATATTTGTTAGTAGCCGGTAGTTTAGCATGACAGGGGAGGCAGCAAATAGTCCTCTGGCTTGCCAGCCCTTGTCAATTAGACGATAACCCCCCCAACTAAAACATCATTCTGGGGAGCAATTAATGGCCGTTAATGAACTACCCTTTGCCGGTATCAAAGTGCTTGATTTAACCCACGCTCGTGCGGGGCCTACGTCCGTCCGTTTATTGTCGGACTGGGGTGCGGACACTATTAAGATAGAGCAGCCCGAAGCAACCAGCACGGATAAAGGTAGCATTCTAGGTGCACGAACGGGTTTTGATTTGCAGAACCTTCATCGTAATAAGAAAAGCCTAACTGTGAATCTAAAGACTGAGGAGGGCAAAGAGCTATTTTTCGAGTTAGTGAAGAAATCTGATGTAATCGTCGAGAATTTTCGTTCACAAACTAAAATTCGTCTTGGTGTGGATTATGAAAGTTGTGCAAAAGTAAATCCACGTATCGTCTATGGTAGCCTGTCCGGCTTTGGTCAGGACGGCCCTTATGACAACCGACCAGGTGTCGATCAAATACTCCAAGGCATGGGCGGACTTATGTCAGTCACCGGCTTACCGGGCCAAGGGCCAGTTCGGGTCGGTATCCCCATATGTGATCTAACGTCTGGTATGTTTCTCGGCTTTGGCCTGGCAGCGGCTCTTTTTGAGCGCGAAAGTTCCGGCAAGGGGCAGTGGGTTCAAACATCATTGCTGCAAGCGATTGTTGCCATGATGGATTTTCAGGCGGCTCGATATCTAAAGGATGGCGAAATCCCAAAACAGGCGGGCAATGATCACCCAACCGGTGTACCCACAGGTGTGTTTCCAACATCGGATGGACATATCAATATTGCGGCGGCAGGTGAGGTTCTGTTCTTACGGTTTTGTAATTCTGTAGGCCTCGAATGGCTGCCGAAAGATCCACGTTTTAATACCTACGAAGGTAGGTCTGCAAACCGTAAGGAATTGAACGATGAGATCGGCAAGGTTACTTCCACAAATACTTCTAAGCATTGGGTCGATATGATGCAGGAAGTCGGTGTACCGTGCGGGCCTATTTACGATATGGGAGATGTGTTTAACGATCCGCAAGTACAACATCTCGGTATGGCTTGGCCTATGAAAGGGAGTGCCGGTGATTTCCCGGTTGTGCGGACGCCTATCGTCATGAGCCGTACTAATGTCGATGATGAGGTACGTTTGCCGACGCCTACCTTGGGTCAGCACACGGACGATATTTTGGCGGGCCTTGGCTACGATAATGAAAAGATTGCCGATTTGAAAAAACGCAATATTGTTTAAATACCGCTTCAATTGAATATTAACCCTTTCACTACGATGAGAGATTTAAAGACATGAGTAGTTGGACAGCGGCACAACTTTCGTCAATTGATAAGATGTTGAACCCGAAATCAGTTGCCGTTATTGGAGCTTCAGAAAACACATCCTATGGCGGGCGTTACGTTGCAAAGGCGCTATCAAGCGAGGGTGGTCTTAAAGTATATCCTGTAAATCCTCGCTATGAGGAAATCCAGGGAGAAAAGGCTTATGCCAGCATACTAGATATTCCTGAAGTGCCGGATACGGCAGCAATAGTTGTGCCCTATCACGCAGTATTGCCATCCTTAGAGCAATGCCATGAGAAGGGTATTACATCGGCCATTGTCATATCGGCAGGATTTGCGGAGCGGGGTAATGACGAGCGAGGTGACTTGCAAGGGGAGCTGACCAAGTTTGCCGAGCGTACAGGACTTCGATTGAGCGGTCCGAATTGTCTTGGGCTTGCTTGTGTAAAAGACAAACTATGGCTGAATGCATCTTCGCGTCCGATGATGGGTGATGCAGGGCCGATAGGTTTAGTTTGCCAAAGTGGTGCGACTTTGTTCGGGCCGATTTTGGTGCGGGCCGATGAATGCGGTGTGGGTTTGAGTTACGCTATTTCCACCGGCAATGAAGCAGATTTAGAGTTCTCAGATTTTGCGCGCTATTTGTTAGATGATGACAGTACGCAGGTGATCGCGGGCTTTATTGAGGGGATCAAGAACCCGGCAAAATTTCTGGAGGTAGCCCAACTTGCCGCTGAGTGTGGGAAGCCTATGGTAGTAATTAAAATCGGTCGTTCGGATTATGGGTCGCGCGCGGCTAACTCCCATACTGCGGCGCTGACAGGTGCTGATGAGGTAATCGATGCGGCCTTTCGCCAATACGGCGTTATCCGGGTGACAGGCTATGATGACTTATTAGAAACAGCGCAAATGTTGGCCAATGCCAAACAGCCTAAAGCGTCGGGTATCGTCGCCGTGTCTCACTCTGGTGGCATTAGCTCTCTTTTGGCTGATATGATTGGTAATGAAGGACTTGAATTGCCGACACTCAGCGATACGGCCCGCGACGGTATTAACGAAATATTAAGCGGCTTCGGTTGGGCATCCAATCCAGCGGATGTAACAGGCTTTGCGCATCGTGAGCCGTTCCCGCAGATTGTGGATTATCTGATTGGTGAGCCCGATACGGGTACCTTGGTCGTGGCTAGTGCTGGCAAGGGCGATCACGTCAAAAAAGTTATCTCGGTGCGAGATGGGGGCAGTCACAACGTGGCGTATATGTGGACTGGCAGGCGCGATCAGAAAGAGGGTTTAGATGAGCTAAAAGCGGCAGGCATTCCGGTCTTTTTCACATCAGATTCTTTAGCTCGTAGTCTCCGGCAGTTACGCGATTATCACGACTGGTTGGCCGATCGGCGGGAGCATGGATTTGCAGAAGTGGTTGAGATATCTGACGGTCAAAAGTCCGCGTTAAAAACGGCAACAGAAATTGGGCGTAGCGCGTTGACGGAATCGGAAGCCAAACAATTAGTCGCCGCCTGGAATGTACCAGTGACGCAAGAAGTCGTAATAAACTCAGCGGACGATGCTTTTGCGGCAGCGAAAAAAATTGGCTACCCAGTGGTTATGAAAGGCGTAACACCAGACATAGTGCATAAGACCGAAGCGGGTATCGTTCATCTTAATATCTGCGATTCCAATATGGTGCGTGAGGTCTACGCTGCCATCGAAAATGCGGCGGCTAACCATAACGGGGGTACGGAGCTACAAGGAGTAGCAGTTCAGGAGATGGTTTCGGCCGGAGTAGAGACAATAGTAGGTGTTACTTATGACCCGCAATTAGGTCCTGTATTATTATTCGGTATGGGTGGCATTATGGTCGAAGTTTACAATGACGTAGCACTCCGTTGCTGTCCGATTACACCTCATGAAGCACGTGGGATGATTGACGAGGTTGTCGGGACGCAAATTCTGGACGGCGTACGTGGCCAGCCTAAATGCGATGTGGAAGCACTAATTGATGTGCTAGTGAACATATCGCAAATGGCAGTCCAGCTTGACGGATCGCTCGCTGAGTTAGATATCAACCCGCTACTTGTTTTGCCCAAAGGCAAGGGTGTAAAGGCCGCAGATGCATTAGTAATTCTAAAGGAATAAGGAGAAAGTTCATGCCGGATGACGGATATCGGAAATGGCTCGGAGTTGAATATACGATAATGGAAGATGGGCATGCGGTGGTTCACATGAATGTGCGTCCCGAAATGCAGAATTTGCGCGATGTATGCCAGGGCGGCGTTGTGGCCTCATTGATGGATGTTGCTATGGCCACTGCGGCAGCGGGTGGAAATTATGATACAAGATTACGCCCAATGGTGACGCAGGAGTTGAAAATTAACTATCTCGCTGGTGCCTATGGAAAGCGCATGGAAGCAGTTGCTGATGTGATCAAAGCAGGCTCACGCACTGCTGTGGTTCGCTGCGATATCATGACTGACAAGGGGGATATTTGTGCGACTGGACTTGGTACCTTTATGACCCGCCGTGTGCATAAAACCGATCCAGACGGTATGGCGCCGCCAAAGGGCTAGTTTCATAATAACCAGCCGGTCACTGGGCGACATGGTAATAATTTCAATTTTCGATTTAAAGAGGAGCCTCCCATGCCGTTTTATGAAAATGGTCCCGTACGTATTCACTACAAAGAGGCGGGCTCAGGCTTTCCGTTGTTATTGATCCCTGGTGGTGGATTGAATGGTGATATGTCGAAAGCCATGGATGATGCGCCATTCAATCCATTCGTAGAATTCAACAATAATTTTCGGTGTATCACGTTTGACAGACGAAACGCGTCGGGCGGGCAATCCATTGGGCCGCTTGAGGTTGACCGGCCTTGGGAGTCCTACACCGATGATTTGCTGGGGCTGATGGATCATTTAGACGTCGATAAGTGCCTTACCTTAGGCTTTTGTATTGGAGGACCGCTTACGTGGAACCTGTTGAAACGTGCTCCGGAGCGTGTGATTGCCTCTGTATTGGCGCAGCCCAGTGGTTATCGGCCTGAAAAGCCGGATTATTTCTACGAGGGTAACCTGGCCGGCTGGGGAAAGGCGCTTTATGAAAGTCGCGATGATATTTCAAAGGAGACCGTCGAAGCTTTTCTTGCCAATATGTATCGCTCTAATCCAGAATTTGTCATCTCAGTGACGCGTGATGATGTGCGTAATTGCCAGACGCCAGTTTTGATTTTGCCGGATGATGCGACAGGACACCCCTACGCGGTTGCCATGGAGGCGGCCATGTTGGCGCCAAACGCTCAGGTAAGCCTCTATCCCTGGAAAGATATACCCCAAAGAGTTCCGCTTGCTATGCGACACGTTCGAATGTTTTTAGAAACTCATAATCCACTATCCTGATTAGCTAAAGAGAGTAATCCTTTATGCCTCCTATTACTGAAGACCATCCCGTTCGTTTCTCGGATCAACTACCGCAGTCCGTAGATGTGGTGGTTATCGGTGGCGGAGTGGCCGGTACTGCAAGCGCTTATTATTTGGCGGAGCGTGGACAAAAGGTTTTACTTTGTGAAAAGGGGCGGATAGCAGGCGAACAATCCTCGCGTAATTGGGGTTGGATTCGCCAACAGGGCCGGGATCACGCAGAATTACCGATCATGATGGAGTCTAACCGGATCTGGCAGGGCTTAGCGGAGAAAACCGGTGACCGTGATCTATCTTTCACTCAAACTGGTTGCCTTTACTTAGCTGCTAAAAGTGTGGATATGCAGAAATACGAACGTTGGTATGACCACGCTAAGCAACATCAACTCGATACGGAATTATTATCCCCTGCACAATTACAAAAACGTTACCCTGGTATTTCAGGAAACTGGATGGGTGCCATGGTAACGCCCAGTGACGGCAGGGGAGAGCCATTCGTTGCCATTCCGGCTTTAGCGAGGGCAGCCCAGCGAGCAGGGGTCGCCGTTGCCGAAGTATGCGCCGTCAGAAATCTTGATTTACAAGATGGACGAGTGATTGGTGTTCATACTGAGAAAGGCAGGGTGGCATGTAATCGTGTAGTTCTTGCGGGGGGGGCATGGTCAACGCATTTCGCGACCAATGCAGGCTTCAATTTGCCTCAACTCGCTGTTCGCTGCACCGTTGCTCGGACAGAAACGCAAGAAGAATTATTTCCAGAGCAAAAGGGCACTCCTAACATCAAGACACCTGGCCTTAGTATTCGTCGACGCGCTGACGGTGGTTATACGTTGGCTACCGGCAGCTATGCGGAGCATTTTATATCTCTGAAATCACTAAAATATTTCACGAAATTCTTGAATATTATACGCCTTACCTCATCTGATATACGGCTTCGCTTAAGAGCGCCTAAGAATTATCCAGGCGCATGGGGAACAGCGACACGATGGGGCGCTGATGAACAAAGTCCGTTTGAGCGAATGCGAGTACTCAATCCGATGCCGTCTGCCGCAGAGGTAAAACGCCTCAGACAACGGGTGGGTGAACGCTTTCCGCAAATAGCTGGTACTCGCATAGCAGAAGCCTGGGCTGGTATGATCGATGTAACACCTGACGTAGTTCCCACTGTAGGTGAAACGGCAGAAATTAGCGGGTTATTCATTTTCACAGGTCTAAGTGGCCATGGCTTCGGGATAGGTCCCGCTATGGGTCGTGTCATAGCCGATGTGGTTTGTAGCCGTGATCCGGGCCACGATTTAAGCCGTTTCCGACCAGAAAGATTCTCGGATGGTAGTCCAATTGTACCGGGGCCGTATTGAGTTGGGGGGGGGTATAAAGCTATGTTCACTCCTGGGTGAAAGTGAATATTTTTATTCAACGATTCCGTCTTTGACATAATCCACTCGTAAAAATTGAATTTTCTGTTAGGCGAAAAGACGCCAGTACTGCTTAGTTTAGTTACAGTTTTAAGTGTCAATGTGGCTGATCAGAAAAGGAAGAGCTGCCTTGAGATTTGCGAAGCGCAATGTTGGTTCTTGTGTGTCAATTAACGATGAGGCTGGGTTACCAGATGCGACAAGAATGGAGCGTAATCCAGCTGCCCTAGCGCCAGCGATATCTGTTGCTGGTGTGTCGCCAATTAAGATGACCTTATCCTTTGAAACCCCCAGTTTCCCGATAGCTATTTCGAACAGTAATGTATGAGGTTTGCCTAGGATGATTGCTTTTTCTCCACTCGCTGCCTCTAAAAAAGCAACGATGGGACCGGCTTCCGGTTCCGGGCCGTCATGTGTCGGGATCACTGCGTCATAATTAGTTGCCAAAAACTGTGCGCCACTGGTGAGGTGGCGAATAGCCGGGGTCATGTCAGATATTTTTAGATCCAAATCTATACTGGCTACTACGTAATCTGGATCGTCGCTTTCGATAGCGCCGGCGGCGAGAACTGTATCAACTAGGGCTTTGCTGCCAATAAGGTGGACTTTGGGCTTGTCTTCTCGGGTCATGAGGTATTGGGCGACCGCCATTCCTGAGGTAAGAATATCATCATCGTTGAGATCAATGTTAAAGTTACGAAGTTTTTCCACATATTGTTCAGGGGTTTTCCGAGCATTATTTGTCAAGCAAACAATCCGGACGCCTTGATCTTGTAATATACTTACAGTTTCAGCTGATCCTTCTATCGGTTCCTCGCCGCAAAAAAGTACTCCGTCCATATCAAGAATGACGCCACTAATCGGATGATGTGGATCCGCTATCCGACTGTTTTGCTGTCTAATAATTTTAGGGCTTAGTGGTTCGTTCCAATGTGCATCAAGTGTGCGAACCGGAGCTTGGTAATGTATCGGATCAGCCCCGTGGACACTCCAAGAAAGTTGATCGTCAATTATAATTTCCGCCCAAGCTCCCGTTACGGTTCCCTGTGTTGTATAACTTTCAGTAAGCGATTGCACGGTTAAGTAACGAACTCCGTCAATAGTGCTGATGTTATTCCAGTGGACGTGACCGGCAACACAAAGGATGACATTTCCACTCGCTTCTATAATGTCTCTAGCTTTTTGCGTATTTGATAGGCTTGCTGCGCTGCTGTTGTTCTGAAACCAAAAGTTACCAACCATGGCAGCATCGTCGAGCGGGACATGGGTGAAGATGAGTGTGGGAAGTGCGGTGCGTTCAAGATCTTCTCGGAGCCAATTAAGGTCGTCTTCGCTTGGGAGTGAATTATCTCCATAGGTATTGGTTAAATCGATCTGCCAAAAAACTAGATGTTTACCTTTAATATCTATGCTGTGACTTTGGAATGAATGGCCTAATGCCATTTCGTTTTCATCTTTCGTTAGGAAATGCAAATCGTGGTTTCCCAATAAGTGGGCTGTGGGAGTGTCCATCTGCCCGAAAACCGATGCAACTTCAGCCATCAGTTTCAGGTCAGTGTCATGATCCACATTCGAAATTCGGTCACCAAGATCAACAATCAGGTCCGCACTGCCGACGCCAACTTGTACGCCAACTGACTCCAGCAACGGAAGTGCCGCGTCGCCTTTTTTTGTATAGCGAGTAGGACCGTGGTGGATGTCGGTTATGATTACTAACATTAACCGTTCCATCATCTAACCTTATCATTATAATTTGAGAATCCAGGATTGGTAATGGTAGCCTACTTTAATCGCTAAGTGTCTAATTTATAAAATTGCATAGCGTTATCATGATAGAGCATAGCTTTTTCAGCAGAAGAATAGTCTGCGGTGAGGCGCTTAAATGAGTTCCAAAGCACATTGTAACTGCAACTAAGCTTGTCCACTGGGAAGTTAGATTCGAACATACACCGTTGGATACCAAAATGTTCAATAAGGTGCTCAAAATAGGGACGGGTGGCATTCAATAGTTCAAGGCTTGAGGGCGGCTTTTGTCGATGCTGCCAATTGAAGCCGTTAAACACCATATTCAGCCCTCCTAGCTTGGCGGTTACATTCTCACATTCGGCTAGTGATGCGATGTCGGCTTTCCAAGTTTCAAGGATTTCTGCCCTTCGTCCTTCATATGGACCTACCCCCAACGGGCCTGCACAATGATCAATGATGATCTTTGCATCCGGGCAGGCTTTAGCGAGGTCAATCAATTCCGGTAATTGAGGATGATAGCACCAGGCTTCAAATATGAGGTCGCGTTTGACTAGTTGTGCCACGCTTTCTCGATATTTTTGATCAAGTAAAACTTCCGCGGGTGGTTCCCAACTTGAATTGTGGATTTCGTCGCTTGGATCGTAGGTAGCACCGCAACGGATGCCGCGAAAGCGGCCATCACCAGCTTGGATATGTGCGTCTAATACCTCTCCCACTGCATCGCCCAACAAGAAGTCTGCAAACCCGATGATGCCTGCAGCGACGCGTTGAGGCCCATAATTCCCGCTTTCGCTTTTCGCGGCAATCTTAGCGACGAACTCGGTTTCGCCTATTGGACGCAATTCCTCGGGTCCATCGGTTCTGTATTCCGCACCGCACTGAATAAAGACGGTCGAGGTGATGTTGTGGCCGGTATTAAGGTCATCGAGATATTCGTCGAGTTGATAGCGTGTGGTCGTCCGTCCATATCTCTCATTCCATAGGTGGTGATGCGGATCACAGATCTTAAGGTCTGGTTCCAATGTTTCTTCATTAAACTGAATTAACCATTCGTGATTATCGGCTTTGGACGCCATGAGAGACCTTTCACTGCCCGTGCTTTTCATCTCTGAGAGGTGTGAGCTTTGTTATTTAGTTTGTCACGTTCTTCTTTTGAATAAACACACCTGCAGTAGTTTGAGGCTTTTGGATTTCACCCTTATTCTCGCGACACAATTAATCTTTTTAGCAAAGCTCGCAAGGCGCTTTTCGAACTTAGGACCGAAAAGGTTTTGTGCACGCTTCGTCAAATATAGTGTCAAAACACCACTCCGCCGTGTCAATCGTGTCTCGGTGGCGCAACAATTTGATCCGCCCGATATCTTATAGAAAAGGCGCATACCCAATCCTATGACGCAAGCTTGAAGGATTTCCTGGTCAGACAAACTGATACTCACATGTGTATCTACAAACCTATGAACCTTGGAGATGTGTCGTGCTACTTCAGCGGTCGCAATAAAGGCACGTTCAACGTGATTTAGGCCAATACGGGGCATTCTTAAAATACGAAGAAAAACAAATACGGCTCGATAATCTGGATGTTCAAGTCGGCCCAGCCGGGCTAAATTACATGCCGTTTCACAAAGTGCGCTTAGCCACGTTGCTAGCGTGTTTTGAAAGTGGCTCTATTAGGTGAAACAATAATGAGAATAATTACCAAGCTCGATTCACTCCCGATACTTGTGGTGGGTTTGATGTTAGTTGTAACAGCGAACACGGTTGCCTCTGGCTTGGATAAGGAACAGCGTTTCGGCAAGCGATTGTTTAAACGATATTGCGCGACTTGCCATTATACGGAACCCAACAAAGATCTTTTTGGCCCCAGCCTTTGGAATATTGTCGATAAAAAAGCCGCGAGCGTAAAGGGCTTTCCCTATTCAAAGGGTCTAAAGACCTCGGAGCTCACTTGGGATAAAGTGACGCTAGACAAATACCTGACAAGCCCAAATAGATTGGTCAAAGGAACTCAAATGGTGTTTCCGGGTGTAAAGAAAAAGAGTGAACGGGACGCATTGATTCGCTATCTCTGTACCCTTCGGTAATCGTTATCTGAGTATTTCCCGAGCGACCTTCCGCGGTTTAACTAACGCCTGGCTAGCGTGTTTCTGGTGAGGAAGCCAACTGGGCTGATCATGCAGCACTACTTCAAGGTTCGAATGAAAGCCGTTGAACTTTGTTCGCATTGCGGACCCATACGCACCAGTGAGCCCAATCTCGACGTAGTCTCCTTCGCTAATGTCAATAGGTAATGCAAACGGCCCTGCCATTGCGTCTTGGCTATCGCAAGTGGGGCCATAAAACGAAAAATCTATGAGGTCCGGTTCTGGTTCACAATTTGGCCGTATGCATTTAACGGGAAAGCGAAAGCCAGGCACACCAGCATCAAATAAGCTGCCATAGGTGCCGTCATTAATATAAAGCTGACGATCCTTGCGGCCCTCAACCAGTACTAAAGTAGAACCAGCATCGGCAACTAGCGCTCGTCCTGGTTCCGCCCACAATTCGCAATGCCCTGGAACCGGTATCAAGTCAAACCCGATTTGAATCTCTCTTATATATTCTTCAAACGGCGGCGGTATCATGCCGGGGTAAGGAGCCGGAAAGCCGCCTCCTACATCTATCACATCAACGATAACACCGGCACGGCGAACCATTTTAGCTACAATTCGTAATGCAGTGCCGAAGGCTGCAGGCTGCATGCATTGTGAGCCCACATGGAAACATAAACCAAGTTTTTGCGCACGACTATGTACAGCCTTTAATACAGAGGGGGCATCGGCGAGAGAGACACCGAACTTATCGGTAAGACGATACGCAGCATGAATATTGGGTACTGTGACCCGAACTACAAGTGTGAGATCTTTAGCGTTATTGGTTGCAGCTTGGATTTTTTCTAATTCCTCGATGCTATCAAGTGCGAAGGTTCGTACGCCATATTTGTGATATGCCGCCGTAATCGCATGACGATTTTTAACTGGATGCATGAAATTAGCTGTCGCATCAGGAAATAGGGTGGCGATTAGTTCTATTTCGCTGATGGAGGTTACGTCGAAATTACGGAGCCCAGCGTCATAAAGTGCGCGCAGAATAATTGGATTAGGGTTTGTTTTGACCGCGTACAGTACTTTACCGGGAAATAGCCCCAAAAAGGAACCACAAGCACCTATAGCAGCTCTTGGGCGGTGACAGGTGACAGGCCGGCTTGGCGCTAAAGTGCTAACCAGCATATGGGTGGATGAAAATTGTTCCATCGCACAAGGAACCTCTGTTATTTTTTATAGAAATCCGCTTCCTTACGAGGAATTGGAGAGCGTGACCCACGTGTCAATCAAATATTTGTAAAGCGGATTTTATGCGCCCAATGATCGAATGGGAATAGTCAGATTAACAATACTTCTAGCGTTTTGTTATTAGGCCTTACTTTAACTAATCAATAGCTCTGCATTATCCCAGTATCTTAATGCTAGAGTTCTCCGTGAATAAAATTTGAAGATCTAATTTGTAAAATTGCCAATGTGTTAAAGTTTAATCTTGACTATTGGTGTAACCTTTTTGGCTTTTTATATCGGGACTGGTTAGGCATTCGGCGCGATAATTTATGGCGACAACCACCACAGGTAAAGACGAAAAAGATGATGAAGTGGAAGGGCTGCCCCCGCGTCAACGCTTAATGGTTGCATTGGCTATCTTACCGGCAGGTGCGATGCAAGGAATGGATACCTTCGCGACAGGTGTCGCTATTCCTCGCATGATGGGTTCGTTGTCGGTAACGATTACCGAGGTATCTTGGGTTTTGACCTCCTATTTGGTCGCTTCTGCGATGTTTACGCCACTTTTTGCTTGGCTAAGTCGAAAGCTTGGCTGCAAAAAGCTATTTATTGGCGTGGTGTTTGGCTTTATGTGTTGTTCGCTGTTGATTTCTCAATCAGGTACACTCTACGAAATAGTCTTTTTTCGTTTCATGCAGGGTGTCTTTGGCGCAGGACTAAACCCTCTGACCACGCAAGTGGTTTTGGCATCTTTTCCGAAAAGTCATCACGGTATCGCATTTGGTTGGTTGCAGATGGGGCGAAATAGCGCTGTCGTGATCGGGCCCTTAGTCGGGGGAATTCTAACGGAGCTGTTTGATTGGCGAATGGTTTACCTAATGAACGTACCACTTGCTATTTTGGCATTGGTACTTATTCCCAGGATATTGCCAAAGGACGAACCGCAGGAGCCTAAAGCTTTTGATTTTTTCGGGTTTGTTGCCTTAAGTCTTGCCATTGTCGCAATACAATTATTGCTCAATCAGGGTGAAAAACTCGACTGGTTTGATTCAAATTTAATTGTGACATGCATGTTTGTCGGTGCTGGGTTTATTTGGATTTTTCTTGTTCATACGTCAATGACGCTACACCCCTATCTAAACCTAACGGTCTTTAAAAACAGGGAGTTTACAATTGGCATTATCTTGATGTTTTTCGCCCATTTCATGACATATGGATATGTGGGGTTGTTGCCGCCAATACTGCAAGATCAATTGGGCTTCCCTGTAATTGATGCGGGGATGATTATCGCTAATCGCGGCGTGGGAACCATGTGCGCAGCTATGCTGGCGGGTGTCATGATCTTTCGTTTCTCGCCGCGAAGTTTAATTGTAAGCGGGATGTTGGTAGTTGCGATCGCAACCTGGATGTTGGCGGAATTAGCGCCTATTCAAACGAAGACACCAATCATCATCGCTGTATTTTTACAGGGCTTTGGTCTCGGCTTTATAAAAACCCCTATTATGACGTTGGCATTTATCACCTTGGCAACGTCGTTAAGGCCTGATGGGGCAAGTGTGATGGCGACAACCCAGCGCCTGGCATCAAGTGTTGGCGTGTCTGTTCTCATAGTACTTTTGGTGCGGAGCACACAGAATGCGCGCGTGAGCCTGGTAGAGTCTGTCGAGAGCGAACGTATTGAGCAGTTAGGCTTAGGTCACAGTTGGAATCCCGATAGCGCCACAGGAATGATGGTGTTAGATAGAATGATAGAGAAACATGCAGAATTCATAGCTTATATTACGGATTTCCAAATTATGACTTTCCTCACGCTAGCCATGTTACCATTATTGATTCTAGTGCGCTCGCGGAAAGGGAGCAGTGTGCGCTAAGATACACAGGATTCCGCTAATAGCATGCCAATAGATTTATGACGGCGACTACCACTACTAAAAAAGCACAGGAAGATGATGAGGAGGGTGGACTACCACCTCGTCAGCGTATTCTTGTAGCATTGGCGATTTTACCCGCAGGCTCCATGCAAGGTATGGATACGTTTGCCACGGGTGTCGCTATTCCACGAATGATGGGCTCTTTTTCGGTGACATTAGTGGAAATTTCCTGGGTGTTGACTTCATATTTGGTCGCATCGGCTATGTTCACACCGTTTTATGCATGGTTAAGCCGGAAGCTTGGCTGTAAAAATTTGTTTATTGCGGTGACGGCGGGATTCATTGGCGTATCAGTTATGGTGTCTCAGTCGAGTACCTTGATGGAAGTGGTATTTTTCCGTTTCCTGCAAGGAGCCTTTGGAGCTGGATTCAATCCTCTAACTATCCAAATTATTCTTGCAGCCTTTCCCAGAAGTCGACACGGGATTGCGTTTGGCTGGCTGCAAATGGGGCGCAATAGTTCAATCGTTATTGGGCCGATTGTCGGTGGTATCCTTACGGAGTATTTTGATTGGCGGGTAATTTATTTAATCAACGTTCCTATTGGCTTGCTCGGGCTCTTCTTGATCCTGAGAATATTGCCAAAAGACAAAAAGCAAGAACCCAAAGCCTTTGATTTTTTTGGATTTGTGGTGCTTAGCATTGCGCTTTGTGCAACACAATTATTGCTATCACAGGGTGGTAAGCTGGATTGGTTTAATTCTCAGATAATTATAATTTATGCGTTTTTTGCTGCGGCGTTCAGCTATGTCTTTGTTTTTCACGCAGTGACTTCGCGCCAGCCTTATCTGAATTTGAGAGTATTTAAAAATCGAGAGTTTTTGATCGGTATGATACTCGTCGTGTTTACCCAATTTATGATCTACGGTTATGTTGGGCTCTTACCAACAATTCTTCAAGATCAGTTGGGCTTACCAGTCATTGAAGCGGGTATCATCATCGCGTATCGCGGCATAGGGAGCATGTGTGCTTCGTTTATCGCGGGTATGTTGGTTATGCGTTATAGCCCGAAATATCTCATTTTTATCGGCTTGTGTGGAATTGCTTTTTCCACATGGTCTTTGTCGCAACTCTCACCCGACGTCCACACCGTGCCCATAATTATTGCTATTTTTCTGCAAGGCTTTGGTCTTGGTTTTGTCAAAACACCTATCCTTGCGATTACTTTTTCTACGTTGAGTTCATCGCTCCGTCCGGATGGCACCAGCATTTTATCTACGGCCCAGCGTATTGCTTCTGGTATCGGTATTTCGGTCCTAATTGCATTATTAGTGCGAAGTACTCAAAGCGCTAGATCTACACTTAGCCAGAATGTGAGTGAATATAACGAACGATTTCAGCATTTTACTCTGCCTGAGAAATGGAACATGGATAGCCTACCGGGGATGATGGCCCTTGACCGTTTAATCGATAAACAGGCCGAATTTATGGCCTATATCATCGACTTTCAATTGATGACCATAGTCACGCTGATGATGTTGCCACTATTGTTCTTCATTAGATTAGACGGTCAAAAAAAGTCCTTCTAATGGTATCTCCTTATCGGCGAATAAGTGGGTAGATTACCGGAGCTTACTTGATCATAAATTTCAGTCGCTGACTGTGCCGCCACGTCCAAGCTATGCTTTATAACACGGAGACGTTTCATTACTTTGATACGCTATAAAGCGGATCAATTGCAGCTGTAGAAATTAATACTAATCGTTAGTATTTTTTAGGTTTCAATATTCCGAGGAATCTCCGTCATCAATCGTTTGGTACTTTAAATATCGTAACTATTCACCCTCGTGTATGACGGTGTCAGCTTTGAAGAGAGATTTCATAGAGAGATAGCGTTCGCCGGTATCACAGATAAAACCTATGATATTTTTGCCCGCGAATTCTGGACGTTTAGCTAATTCCCAAGCCCCCCACAGCGTTGATCCGGAAGTAGGGCCGGCAATGAGGCCTTCCGCCAAGGTAACCCGGCGCGCCCATTCGAAGGCTACCTCATCTTCTACCAATAGGATTTCATCCACTCGGTCACGCGCGCGTTCGAAATTTTCTGCCAAAAAGCCTGGTCCTATTCCGCTAATAAGATGAGGTCCGGGTTTACCTCCCGCGTTGACTGGGCTCGCCGCGGGTTCGACACCAACAATACGGATCGAGGAGTCTTTTTCTTTCAGAAACTTTGAAACACCTTCGATAGTGCCACTAGTACCCATACCAATTACTACAGCACCAATGTTACCGCCTGTCTGTTCCCATAATTCGGGACCGGTAGTTGCATTGTGTGCCGCGGCATTATTCGGGTTTCCATGTTGGTTAGCAAAAAAGGTGGTTTCAGGGTTAGCTTTGCAATAGGCAATAGCGCGGTCCCTAGCCCCGCTTGTCAGTTCAGCAGCAGGCGTTAATACTACTGTGGCACCGTAGGCTGACAGTAATTTCTGTCGCTCAATGCTGCTCGTATCTATCATATAGAGCCGCGCTTTGAATCCCATTATGGTAGCTAAGCAGGCAATACCGATGCCGGTATTGCCGCTAGTGGCTTCAACAACTTCGGTGCCTGGCTTAATGAGGCCGTCGGCCATCGCCTGACGCACCATATAAAGTGCGGGTCGGTCTTTGATCGATGTGGGGTTCATCATTTCAAGTTTAGCCAGGATGGTTGCTGGGCAATCGGGAAATAGCCGGGATAGCCTCATCAATGGGGTGTTGCCGATCAAGTCGGTGAGGTCGTCTGCGATATTCATAGTTATTCCGGTTGCTGAGGATTTGATTTTTTGATTTAGATTGGCAGTTTTTGAATATTGTCGAGTTTATCTATCGACCAGATAGAGGACAATAAGGCCGTTGCGCCGTCTTTGCCGAGTTCCGGAGTAACCAACTCAAAATACTTTTCCTCTAACTCAGCGTCGGTCAATGGATTGTCCGGTGCGCCCTTGCGTGTTTGCTGCATATAATCGATAGTTTGGCCGTCCTGAGTCTCCACAATTAAACGAGCTTTTCGCTGTAATGGAAAGGCATCGTCCACTTCGTGGTCTATGAAAACTTCACATTTTTGGGCGAGGGCGGAAACGGTGGGATCTTTAAGTGCATCAGGTGAAAAGGCCTCTAATCTGACCCGGCCTTTCACAAAGCCTGTGGCGACAACGAAAGCGAGGCTAAATTGGCCTTCAAAAAAGGTATCGTGGGTCTTGCCACCGCAAATATCTACTGTCGATTTAGCCATGCCGATACGGATGGATTTGATCTCTTTGTGCGAAATTTTGTATTTCGCAGTAATTTCAAATGCTGCATCAATGGCCGGGAAGGCATGGCCACAGCATCCATGATTTTTCACCGTGATACGGGTGATATTATAGCTTTTACCAAGACCGTCGGCTGAGTGGCTCCAATCTACATTCTCGCTCATTGCATTACCGAATCCGACCTGGCCGTCGAGGATTTCCCGAGCACCGGTTACGCCTTCCTTGGCCACTTGGGCGGCCATCAAGCCTGTTCCAGCTGCATGGGCGCCGTGAATGGGCTTGCCATGGCAATCTTCGCGAAAGGCTTGCTG